>Ga0180009_10000191_pt1 | contig 95594 bp, 88 predicted proteins | sample OS_PC_MetaG_FD_123537 | JGI IMG/M metagenome (GOLD analysis project Ga0180009, IMG submission 123537) | Groundwater microbial communities from the Aspo Hard Rock Laboratory (HRL) deep subsurface site, Sweden - OS_PC_MetaG | ecosystem: Environmental > Aquatic > Deep subsurface > Groundwater... | reverse complement strand
TCCTTAGAGTGCCCACCCAAACGTGATGGCAACTAAGGATGAGGGTTGCGCTCGTTGCGGGACTTAACCCAACATCTCACGACACGAGCTGACGACAGCCATGCAGCACCTGTATCCGATCCAGCCTAACTGAAGGAATCCATCTCTGGAAACCGCGATCGGTATGTCAAGGGTAGGTAAGGTTCTGCGCGTTGCTTCGAATTAAACCACATGCTCCACCGCTTGTGCGGGCCCCCGTCAATTTCTTTGAGTTTTAACCTTGCGGCCGTACTCCCCAGGCGGAGAGCTTAATGCGTTAGCTGCGTCACTGACAGGCATGCCTGCCAACAACTAGCTCTCATCGTTTACGGTGTGGACTACCAGGGTATCTAATCCTGTTTGCTCCCCACACTTTCGCACCTCAGCGTCAGTACCAGTCCAGTTAGCCGCCTTCGCCACTGGTGTTCCACCGAATATCTACGAATTTCACCTCTACACTCGGTATTCCGCTAACCTCTCCTGGTCTCTAGACTTCCAGTTTCAAATGCAGTTCCAGGGTTGAGCCCTGGGATTTCACACCTGACTTAAAAGTCCGCCTACGTGCGCTTTACGCCCAGTAATTCCGAACAACGCTAGCCCCCTTCGTATTACCGCGGCTGCTGGCACGAAGTTAGCCGGGGCTTCTTTACTAGGTACTGTCATTATCATCCCTAGCGAAAGAATTTTACAACCCTAAGGCCTTCATCATTCACGCGGCATGGCTGCATCAGGCTTTCGCCCATTGTGCAAGATTCCCCACTGCTGCCTCCCGTAGGAGTCTGGGCCGTGTCTCAGTCCCAGTGTGGCTGATCATCCTCTCAGACCAGCTATAGATCGTCGCCTTGGTAGGCCATTACCCTACCAACTAGCTAATCTAACGCGGGCCGATCTTTCACCGATAAATCTTTCCCCCGGAGGGCGTATACGGTATTACCACTCGTTTCCAAGAGCTATTCCGTAGTGAAAGGTACGTTCCCACGCGTTACTCACCCGTCTGCCACTATATCGTTCGACTTGCATGTGTTAAGCCTGCCGCCAGCGTTCGTTCTGAGCCAGAATCAAACTCTCAAGTTGAGTGTTGATCTGACGATCCGTCCTTTGGAATAAGGACGGCAACTGTTGCTATATAAGCATCAAGTAATTGCGTTCTTTGACGAGAAACCCTTAGTCACAAAGACCAGGCCGAAACCTGATCGATGGAAAAAGAATTTTCTCAAGAAACGCATCCGTCGTGATCGTTTGGACCGTAGCCGAAGCTCGTGTCCGCTAGCCGTCACGCCGCCTGCGTTTCTCTTCCTAATCTCTTACAATGTCAAACAGCTGGAACCGAAGTTCCGGTAGGCCATCCAGGGCGCTGCCCCTTCCGGAAGAGGCGGCTTATATGGGCCACCCAACTCCCCGTCAACACCCTTTTTTGCGTCTTCTGCAGTCTCCGTGTTTGACCACGTTTTCTACTGAATTTTGGCACAAATGAAATTGTCGACCGTTGTGACGGCCTGCAAAATCAGGCATTTCGAAGAACCGCATATATAGCCGCTGTTCGGGTGAAATATCAAGAACTATTTCACTTAATTAGCAGCCCGTCTGCGGGGCCCGCTTTGGAAACCGTTAGGTCTCTGCAGCGGAGGCCGGGGAATACCCCCCTGATGCCGAAGCCGCAACCCCTTAAAACAGGGTTTCCGCAGAAAACGACACTTTTGTTGCAATCAGCCTAGTATTGCGCGGACAGATACGACTTCATCGCCTCTGCTTCGGCTTCTGTTTCGGCAATTTTCCATTTCACCAGATCGCCGATCGAGACGAATCCGATCAGGTTTTCGTTGCGCAGCACCGGCAAATGCCGAATCCGTCGGTCGGTCATCAGCTGCATCGCGTGATCAATCCGCATCGTGGAGGGCACCGTGACGACATCGCGGGTCATCGCGTCGCCCACTTTCATCTCGAGCGCGGCCTGACCGTGACGGGCAACCTGGCGCACGATATCGCGTTCAGACAGGACGCCGATGATAGATTCACCGGAATCCAGAGCGACGACCGCCCCGATTCGGCGCAAATCCAGCACCTTGGCGGCGGCACCCAACGTATCGTCCGCTCCCACGGAGATGACTTCACGCCCCTTGTCGTTCAGAATCTGGTCAATTGTCATGTAACATCCTCCAAGCCTCAATCGGTGAGTCCGATTTATTTATGCAGTCAGGATACCATATCCGGCGCGCCGAATCGATCACGAACGCAAATCAGGCCTCAACGCCTTGCCGGCGCCAGACGAGGAAGCGGAACACGAGGGCGCCGGCGACGTATCCACCGACATGGGCCTGCCAGGCGATTCCCGCCCCCAGCATGGACGGCCCGATGAAGGCCAGGACCAGGTTGGCGACCAGGAACACCACAGAACCGGCTATGAAGGGCCGTGAGGCAAGACGCGGCTCTGCACCCTGCTGGGCCATCAGAACGACGGCTATAAGGCCCGACACGCCCCCGGACGCACCAATCGCCGGCTGCCCGATCGGATAGTTCGCGGCCAGGTGCGCCAACGAGCCGCCAGCCACGCTCATGAAGAACAGGAAGAGGAACATTTCGCCGCTCCGGTTGCGTCCACGCCCACGGGTCCGTTCCAGGTATTCGTAAACCGGCTTGCCGACGCCGAGCAGCATGGCCGCGTTCAGGCCGACATGGACCCAGTCGCTGTGAACGAACGCAATCGTGAGGACCGGCGCGATGGCTGCGATGGTATTTGAATAGGGCTCGGACGCTCCCGGCGGCAGGCTGGCGCCCAGCCACCCCCAGAACCGGTCGGGGATCAGCGCGACGTTCCACAGCAACGCGTCCTGCAGTCCGGTGCTGAGCAACACCCTCCCCCCATGCGCGGCCAGCAGGACCAGCGCCAGCGCCGTCACCCAGGGCGGCGCATTGATGATGGGCGGACGTCCGGGATTGCGGGCCATGCAGCCTCCTGAGGGGAATCACACTTCCCTCTATATAGACACGGTCGCGCATAATGGCAGGCTGCGCCTGCGCCGGGCCGGAGAATTCGGTCGCTGAATGCAAAAAGCCCCGCCGCGAACGACGGGGCTTTCTTCAATGTACTCGCTGGCCGGACCTAGAACGCCTTACGAACGGTAACGCCGTACGTCTTGGGCTGGCTCGGATAGCCGCTGATCGATCCGCTTTGCGCCGTGGTCGGGAATGCCACTGTGACGTACTCATCATCAAAGATGTTGCGTCCCCAGAATGTAACGCCCAGGCCGCCTTCGGTCGTGAAGCCGGCTGACGCATTCCACGTGCTGATTTCGTGCTGGTCGTTGATGAGCGCCTGATTGGCCGGATCATCGAAATAATCCGTCGGGCTCTCATACTGCCAGTCGGCCCGCACGAATGCCGCAAGCGACTTCACGTCGAAGCTGTAGGTCGCCGAGGTCGACGTCGCTGTTTCCGGGATGTCGTACGGCTTCTTGCCGGACAGATCGAGTTCGTTCGATGCCGACAGCGGCAGGTTCGGGTCGATTCGGATACCCGTGCTGGTGAAGTCGTCATACACCGGATCCTGGAACGTCCCTGCAAACGTGAGCAGCAGGTTGTTGGTCACGTTCCATGATGCGTCCACTTCGAGGCCTTGGGTCGACTGCTTGCCGGCATTGGTCAGGTTGAAGCCTGTGCCGGAGAAGGTGTTCGACTGGAACCCTTCGATGCTCTGATCGAACAGGGCGACGTTCACCGCGAACGAATCATAGGCCAGTTTCGCGCCGACTTCGAAGACAGTCGCGTCTTCCGGTCCGGCAAATCGCGTACCGATCGTCAGGTTGTTGACGGCAAGCCCCGCATCGCGGATCGCCGAGGATCCCGGGCTGGTAACGGGAGACCCGGGCGTGAAGTCGCTCGAGAATGGGCGGCTGTCGCGCGAGAGGTTCCAGGACGTCGCCTTGAAGCCCGTACCATACGACCCATAGAGGTTCAGGTTGTCGGTCGCATCATAAGCCAGCCGGAACGTGTAGGTCAGCTGGTCATCCTTCGAATGGCCATCTTCCACGGTATTCGGGAAGTCCAGGAAGGGCGGCAGGAACTGAAGGGGCTGGAGACCGAGCAGTGGGTTCGTTGCGGGATCCTGTACGCCTGCCTGGATCGCGGCAAAGGCGAGTGGGTTGGCACCCGCAAAGGCGGCGACCTGCGCCGGATCGGTCGCATCGACACTGTAGCTCGCCAGCGTCTGCGCGAAACCGATAGCAACAAGATCGAGCCCCGAGAACACATCAGTGCTCACGATGTTGCCGTAGGCATCCTTCTCGTCCTCGGTATAGTTGAGGCCGACCGTCGCCGTCAGGCGGTCCGTGGCATGCCAGTCGACCGTGCCGAAGATCGACCAGGCCGAGTTGTCCTGACCGAACTCTTCGGTGAGGCCTTGTCCCGCCTGCCCGAAGACAAGCCCGACAGGCAGGCTAAGCGCGCCTTCGACCAGATCCAGCGCACCGCCGGACAGGAAGTCTGCATAGCCGCGGAAGTCCGCGCCATAATAGATTTCATTCTTGATCGCGACGGTTTCATCGAAATAGAAGCCGCCGACCATCCAGTCGATCGGGCCCTCGCCGGTCGACGTGAGCCGGACTTCCTGCGTGAACGTCTCGATGTCGGTCGCATTATAGTTCCGGCTGAGCAGGTCCGCGCTCGTGAAGTCAGAATCGGCATTCTGCTCAAGATCGGACTCGCGATAGGCTGTGATCGACGTGAGCGTCATGTTGCCAAGGTCGAAATCGCCCTGGAGGGACAGGCCGCCATTATCGATATTGTTGGTTGAGCCAAAATTGTACGCCACTTTGTAAGACGTTGGATCTTCGGGCACGATCTGGCCGCCGAGCGCGTTGACAATCGCCCCCGTCGGGCCGTTCACCACATTCGCAGCGGCGCAGCACAGCTCGTCGATCGTGTCATAGTCGCCGATCAGGCGGAACGACATGTTTTCAGTCGGTTCGAACAACAGCTCGCCGCGCAGGCCGTAGCGGTTGCGCTCATTGGTGTCCTGGCCCGTTCCGATGTCTTCGATATAGCCGTCGCGCGTATTATAACTGCCGCCCAGGCTGAACGCGAGCGTGTCGCTGATCGGTCCGGTGACATAGGCCTTGGCGCGGTAGCCGTTGTAATTACTGACAGTGCCTTCAACATTTCCGCCGAGTTCGAAGGACGGCTTCTTGGTGATCACCGAGATGACACCGGCCGAGGCATTCTTTCCGAACAGCGTCGACTGAGGACCGCGCAGCACTTCGACGCGCTCGATATTCGGCAGGTCCGAAATCTGCGACGCCGAACGCGAACGGTACACGCCATCGATGAACACACCGACCGAGGGCTCGATGCCCGCATTGTTCGCGCCGTTGCCAAAGCCACGGATTACGAAGTTCGTATTGGACGACGACTGGAGCTGGCCGACGCTAAGCGATGGCACAAGCGACTGGAGATCATTGAGATCGAGAATTTGGGCTTTCGCGATGACGCTTTCATCAACCACCGAAACGGCGACCGGGACGTCCTGGAGCGTTTGCTCCCGCTTCGTCGCCGTGATCGTCACGGTCTGCAGCGTACGCGGTGATTCGTCGTCTGCTTCCTGCGCAATGGCGGGCAGAGCGGCGCTCGCAATGGCCGCAAAGCCCACGCCAAGGCAAAGGGCGGTTTTCAGATTCGGACGCGCAGGGGCGCGTAAAGGTGTCTTGGACACTCAGTATTCTCCCTAGGATTTTGTATTCAAGTTTGAGAGGAAGCCACGAGATTCGCGGCAGCGGATAGGCAACGGTACGCGCAGGACTAACGGAGACGTAATTCTACGCAAGACCTCCACCGCAAAATTTCCGCCCTGACGCCGGGTCCGCAGCAGAGCGCCGCTGCCAGGTCTCCCGGCATCCATCCTGTTTGGGTCACTGACGTGTTTCGACTTGGTACGATCTGGCACATTCATGCCGCCTGGGCTGGCACCCATGCCGCGTGCGCAATCCCTTTGAGGCGAATTTCGCGCCCGCGACGCCTGCTTTTCCCCAGACACATGACCCTGCATCTGGAATGGATATTGCGAATGCCTGTGCTGGACGGTTCGGAGCGGACCAAATCATTATGGAGACAGCCTGTCATGCAAGACCGGTCGATACACCCAAACACCCGGATTCTGATCGACGCATGGCGCCGGATGAGCCGAGGGCAGGACACGAATGCGGTCGACGACCCGCGTGTGGCTGAACACCCGGACCTGATCACGCAATTATTTGTCGTGCAGCACAGCAAGGACAATGGCTGGCGCTTCCGCACCGCTGGACAGGGCCTGTCCGACCTGCTCGGTCGCGACCTGACCAATCACGATTTCCTCGAACTCTGGAGCGGTCCCGACCGGTTCATGATGACGCATTTCATGGAAGCGATTCGCTATGATGGCGCCCCCGGCATCGTCCGCGGCCGCGGCGAAACCCTGGCTGGCCAGCGCGTTGAAGTCGAGATCACGCTGATGCCGCTGGTGCGCCCGGGCGGCCGGACCGACACGCCCCGCCTCCTCGGCCTGTACCAGACGCTCGGTGGCGAACCCATGCTGAAAGGGCGTCCGATCTGGCGTCACCGCATCTCGATGCTGGTGCCGCCCGATACCCGGATCGAAGGCCCGCAATTGCGCCTCGTCACCACGAACGCCTGACCTCAGGCTGGCGTGAGGCTTTCCTCACGCGCCAGGGCTGGTCTTCCCAGCATCATGTCGGCGGCTTTCTCAGCCACCATGATCGTCGGCGCGTTCGTGTTTCCGCCGACCAGTGTCGGCATCACCGACGCATCGACGACACGCAGCCCGTCCACGCCGCGCACACGCAACTGGCCATCGACCGGGCTCGCATCGCTCGTCCCCATCGCGACCGTGCCGACAGGGTGATAAATCGTCTCCCCGGTCCGGCGGATGAAAGCGTCGATATCCTCGTCGGTCACGACACTCGCTCCCGGCATGATCTCGGAACCGCGCAGCGCATTCAGCGCCGACTGGCCACACACATCCCGCACCATTTTGACGGCCTCGCGCATCGCCCGGCGGTCTTCCTCCGCCGCGAGGTAGTTGGGGTCGATGGCCGGATGCGCGAACGGATCGGCCGACGCGAGGCAAATCGTGCCTCGGCTTTCGGGACGCAGCTGGCAGGCATGGACGGTAAAACCGTCCTTCTTTGGATCGTGATTGCCATGGTCCATCATGATCGCATTCACCAGGTGCAACTGGATGTCCGGCATCGACAGGCCTTCGCGTGAATTGATGAACGCGCCCGCCTGCAGGAAATTGTCCGCCCCGGCACCAGTCTGGTTGAAGAGATACCGCAGACCCACGCCGAGTTTCTTGAGACCCTTCTGCTGCGAATAGGCCGACACGGGCTGGGTCATCTCGTGGATCACCGTCACGTCCAGGTGGTCCTGGAGGTTCTGGCCGATACCGGGCGACTTCACCTTCGCCTTGATGCCGAACCGGTCGAGATGTTCCGGATTGCCGATGCCCGACAGCATCAGGATTTGCGGCGACTGGACAGCCCCGGCGCAGACAATGACTTCCTTGTCAGCCTGGATCACCTGGGCCAGCGCGCCCTTGCCTTCGACAACTTCAACACCCGTCGCGCGCCCGTTCTCGATCAGCACGCGCGTCACCAGCCCGGTCGAGATGACCGTCAGGTTGGGCCTGACGCCCTCGATCGGGCGCAGGTAGCCGTATGAGGCACTCCAGCGCTCGCCCTTGTGGATCGTGCGCTGGTAACGGCCGAAGCCTTCTTGCTGGGCGCCGTTGAAATCATCGGTGAGCTTGAATCCCGCCTGTTCGCCGGCCTGCACGAAGGCCCGGTAGATCGGGCTGGACATCGGGCTTTCCGAGACGCGCAGCGGTCCGGCCCCGCCATGGAACGTGCTATCGCCGGATTCGTGGGCTTCCGAGCGTTTGAAATAGGGCAAGACGTCGGCATAGCTCCAGCCTGTCAGGCCCATCTGGGACCATTGGTCATAATCGCCCGCATGCCCGCGAATATAAACCATGCCATTGATCGAGGACGATCCGCCCCAGCCCTTGCCCCGGGGCCAGTAGAGCTTGCGTCCGTTCATGTGCTTCTGGGCTTCGGTATGGAAGCCCCAATTGTGGTCATTGGCCTGCTTGATCAGGCTGCCGACACCGGCCGGCATCCGGATCATCAGCGAATTGTCTTTCTTGCCCGCTTCAATCAGGCAGACCTTGATGGCGGGATCAGCCGACAGGCGGTTCGCCAGCGTGCACCCGGCGCTACCGGCGCCAACGACGACATAATCATAAGTTTCCATGGAATGCGGCTCCGGCCCCGGGTGGATAATGAATGACGCGTCCGGAACCCGTGTTCCGGCCTGCCTCTGCAACACTTTGTGAACCTAAAACGCCTAAGTAAAGCGTTCACGGTGGGACAAGCGCGGGAATTCCGGGCTTTCGGGAGCAGTTTATGACCGGTCCGCGCAGCTCAACGGTCAGCACCAGTCCGCTGGTAAATCCTGACAAGGACCGGCGCCTCCACAAGCGTGTTGCCCTGAGTATTGCCGGACGCGTCCTCGATGACGACGGCATCGACCACGAGATGACGACAATCGACATTTCCTGCTCCGGAGCGATGATCCGGTCGGAGCACCGCCCGGAAGCCGGCGCCCAGGTAATCTGCTATTTCAACGAGCTTGGCCGCGTCGCCGCGACGGTCATCCGCGCAACGCCGACCGGCTTTGCCGCGCATTTCCGGATCGTGCAGCACAAGCGCGAAAAGCTGGCCGACCGCCTGACCTGGCTTCTCAACAAGGACAGGCTCGATCTCACCGATGACCGCACCGGTCAGAGGACCGCCGCCGGCGGGCCTGCCCTGCTGACGCTTGATGACGGGCGCGAGATCAAGTGCCGCGTCCTCGACATATCGCTCACCGGTGCCAGCTTCGAGGCCGAACGCGCGACACCCATGGTGGGCGACACGGTATTTGCCGGCAATGTGCGCGGCGAAGTCGTCCGCGTGACCGGCAAGACGTTCGCAATCCGCTACCTGCGCAAGTAACCCGATCAGTCGATGCGTTTCGCGCTGTCGCGGTGCTTCTTCCAGTTCTCGACATAGTGCAGCGCCGACATTTTCAGCATCTGGACCTGCGGCTCCGACAGCGTCTTCACCACTTTGCCCGGCGACCCCATGACCAGCGAATTGTCGGGGATCTCCTTGCCCTCGGGAATCAGCGTGTGCGCCCCGATGATACAATTCTTCCCGATCTTCGCATTGTTGAGGATGGTCGAGCCGATGCCGATCAGAGTCTCGTCGCCGATCGTGCAGCCATGCAGCATCACCATATGTCCCACCGTCACGTCCCGGCCGATGGTCAGCGGCGCGCCGACATCGGTGTGCAGCACGCTGCCATCCTGGATATTGGTGTTCTCGCCGATCGTGATCGGGTCATTGTCGCCGCGCAGGACGGCACCATACCAGACAGAGGCGTTCTCCTTCAGGATCACGTTGCCCATAACTTGGGCATTTTCCGCCACCCAGTAGTTTCCGCTTGCCGGCAGCTGGGGTCGGGCCTCTCCGATCTGGTAGATTGCCATGATGATTCGTCCTCTCATTTCGCCTGCGGAATATCGCTTAAAGGGTTTGATAACCCTGCTAGAGTTTAATCAACAACAGATTCGGACGTGGAGACGGTCATAAACAGGCCCAGTCGCACCTCGCCGCCGGGACCGAGTGTTTCCGGACTGGCCACGCCGCCCACAGGGCGGTCCCCCCATCTGCCCCCGTTTTTCGCCAAGCCGTCCGCAATTCTGCTGACGGCTTTTTTTCTGCCTGGAACCAAGGAGTCCTCCCATGGGTAAACGCAACGCCGCCAAGCGAATGAAGACAGCATCAGAGGTGAAAGCCACCGCCTGGATTCAGGATGCCGGTCGCGGCCAGCCGCCCCTTCTCCACGCTATAGACGGGGGCCGCAGCTGGCATCCCGACGATGCAGACACACGCAAGCGAAAGCCGACTGCCGCTGAGCCTGACCGCACCCAGCGCTACCAGAAAACCGTCAAGCCCCGGTCGGAAAACCAGGCCCAGCTGATGAAGGCCATGGACACCTATGCCCTCGTCGCCGCGCTCGGCCCCGCCGGCACGGGCAAGACCTATCTCGCCGTATGCAAGGCGGTCGAAGCCCTGCAGGCTGGCAAGGTCGCCCGCATCATCCTGTCGCGTCCCGCCGTTGAGGCCGGCGAACAGATCGGCTTCCTGCCGGGCGCCATGGAAGACAAGCTCGCGCCCTATTTGCGGCCCCTCTATGATGCCCTGTCCGACCGGCTCTCGCCGGCCCAGCTGAAACACATGCTGTCGGAAGGCGTGATCGAGATCGCCCCCATCGGCTTCATGCGCGGACGCACGCTCAACAATGCCTTCATCGTCGTCGACGAGGCGCAGAACTGCACCTATACCCAGATCAAGATGCTGCTCACCCGGCTCGGCTGGCACTCGACCATGGTGATTACCGGCGACCCGGCCCAGACCGACCTGCTGCCGGAATTCTCCGGCCTCGCCAATGCTGCCGAACGGCTCGAAAAACTGGCCGGCGCCGCCGTCATCCGCCTCGAAGGCGTCGACGTCGTCCGCCACCCGCTCGTGCAGGAAATGCTCGAAGTCCTCTGAGGCGAACCGATCCCCCGCCCAGCCCGTCCGGGACACCGGGCGGGCTTTTTCTTGGCCCGGCGTCCGGGCCGCTCACCAGATTGTTATTCACAATCGGCCCCGCGTCCCTACATGTAGGGCCAAGGCGAAACGCCAAGCTGGAGGACTGAACATGAGCGACCCGACCTACACGCCCCCGAAAGTCTGGACATGGGACAAGGAAAGCGGGGGCCGGTTCGCCAGTATCAACCGCCCGATCGCCGGCCCGACCCATGAAAAGGAGCTGCCCGTCGGCAAGCATCCTTTCCAGCTTTACTCGCTGGGCACGCCCAATGGCGTCAAGGTCACGATCATGTTCGAGGAACTCCTGGCCGCCGGCCATGCAGGCGCCGAATATGACGCCTGGCTGATCAATATCGGCGAGGGCGAGCAATTCAGCTCCGGCTTTGTCGCCGTCAACCCGAATTCCAAGATCCCGGCCTTGATGGACCACAGCACGACCCCGCCGACCCGCATCTTCGAATCCGGCGCGATGCTGATTTATCTGGCCGAAAAGTTCGGCGCCTTCCTGCCGACAGAAAACCCCCAGCGCGCCGAAACGCTCAGCTGGCTGATGTGGCAGATGGGCAGCGCGCCCTTCCTCGGCGGCGGCTTCGGCCATTTCTACGCCTACGCGCCGGAGAAATACGAATACCCGATCAACCGCTATGCCATGGAAGTGAAGCGCCAGCTCGACGTGCTCGACCGTCAGCTCAAGGACAATGAGTATATTGCCGGCGCCGATTACACGATTGCCGACATGGCGATCTGGCCCTGGTATGGCGCGCTGGTCACCGGCGCGGTCTATGATGCCGGCGAGTTCCTGCAGGTGCAGGACTACAAGAACGTCATCCGCTGGATGAAACAGGTCGGCGCCCGCCCTGCCGTCGAACGCGGCAAGATGGTCAACCGCACCTTCGGCAAGCCGGAATCGCAATTGCGCGAACGCCACGATGCCAGCGACTTCGACACCAGGACGCAGGACAAGCTCGAAGCGCAGAGCTAGCCTCCAGGCCCTCTCTCTCCTATGGACGGGAGAGGGCCACTCCACCCGGACTGCCCCATGACCCGACCACAGGAGCGGCGCCATGTCCCCCGACCTCGTCCTCACCCTGTTCGACCGTATCGGCGTGTTCGTCTTCGCCATTTCCGGCGGCATCGTCGCCGTGCGCAAGGACATGGACCTGTTCGGCGTCATCGTGCTCGCCTTCCTGCCCGCCATTGGCGGCGGCACGCTGCGCGACCTGATCCTGGGACAGCCAGTCTTCTGGCTGTCAGACACGCCGACCCTGCTGCTCGCGCTGGCGGGCGGGCTGACCGCTTATGTGTTTCACCGCTTCCTGGAAAACTTCCGTCCCCTGCGCTGGGCCGACGCGTTCGGCATGTCGCTCTTCGCGGTCACCGGCGCGGCCAAGGCCATGAACCTCGATCACGGGCTCGCGGTCGTCCTCATCATCGGCGCCCTCACAGCCAGCGCCGGCGGCCTGATGCGCGATGTCGTCGCCAATGAGGAACCGCTGCTCCTGAAGAAGGACATCTACGCCACCGCCGCCCTGCTCGGCGCAGGCGTCTATTTCGGCCTCACCACATACGGCCTGCCCGAGTCCAGCGCCTTCATCGGCGGGTTGGCCGCGGCTTTTACCCTCCGGGCCCTGGCGATCATCTTCAAGCTGTCACTGCCGAAATCGCCATTTTGAGGGGGTCGTCTGCTCGCCTCTCCCTCGGGAGAGGGGCCGGGGGTGAGGGGTCACTATCCTTCCCAAATGTCCCGCGACCAGCAGCGACGCCGAACCAAAACAAAAGCTTATTCCACCCCTCCGCGCTGCCGGTATAATGGCGCGCATGCAATTCACGCCCCAGATCCTGCTTGACCTGATCGCTGCCAACTGGCCGCGCGCGGCCAAGCTCGCCTGGTGGGCGCGGCAACTGTTGAAGGAGCCGGACGCCGCCACCGTCGCCCGGCATGTGCACGCAAAATCCGGGGCCTCGGGCCACACATGACCACCCGCGCACCCCCGCCCGATTCCCCCCTCACCATCCGCCTGCCCCGGCAAGGCCTGGTGCCCCCTGCCCCCGGACAGGCGCCTCGCCCCCTTCCCACCGCGCCCCTGCTCGCCCGGCTCAGCCGGCTCGACGCCGTGCTCGCCGACCCGGACGCGCATGCCGCCCGTCTCGCCCGCTTGATCGCCCGCAATCGCGGCGCAAGGGCGGCTGGCCGCCCGCTCGGCAGGCTGACGCATTCGGCCATCACCTATGTCTGCTGGTGCGCCGACGCCGCGATGGATGGCGCGTGGCAACCGGGCTAGGTGGCGCTTGAAATTTTTTTGCCGTCAAATGTGAACCGTTTCCGCGTGGCTCCGTACAAAGGGGTATGCGTACCTCTGCGCATCGCATGGAGAGTCACATATGCCCCTCAAGACCAATCTGTTGATCACGGCGGCCATTGCCGCGTCCCTGTCGCTCGCGGCCTGCGAAGATGCCTCCGACAAGTCAGACTATGATGCCGCCCCGGCTGCCGAGGTCGAAATGCCGACCGAAGCGGCAACACCGCCTGCTGAACCCATGATGGAAGAAGCCGCTGTCGAAACCGGCACGATCGTCGCCGTCGCCGCTGGCAATGACGCCCTGTCCACACTGGTCGCTGCCGTCACGGCGGCTGGCCTTGTCGACACGCTGAACAGCGACGGTCCGTTCACGGTGTTCGCGCCGCCGAACGACGCATTTGCCAAACTGCCGGAAGGCACAGTGGAAACACTGCTGCTGCCAGAGAACAAGGCCACATTGGCTGGCATTCTCACCTATCACGTGGTCGCCGGAGAAGTGATGGCGGCTGACCTTGTCCAGGCCATCACCGACAATGGCGGCACGTACACCGTTCCGACCGTCAATGGCGCCGACCTGACCGCCTCCATCGTCGATGGCAATGTCATCCTGACCGATGCAGCCGGCGGAACCGCCACCGTGATCGCGACCGATATCGACGCATCAAACGGTGTGGTTCACCTGATCGATACTGTTGTCATGCCGGGCTAAGCCCCCGAATTCCGGCATGATTTGTGGCCCCGCATCCCTCCCGGTGCGGGGCCATTTTTTTACTGCCCTTGCCCCGGCTCGTTCCGCTGGTACTGTCCCGGCCACACCAGATTGCTGAGGGTTGATAAGATGCGTGGACTGTTTCTGGCACTGTGCCTGGCACTCGTTGCCGTTCCGGGGTTTGCCGACGAAAAGGACGACAAGGCCGAGGCGGCCAAGGAAAAGCCGGACATCCCGGAGGCCAGGGCCTTCTCCTCCGACCATTCGCTCAAGCTCAACGGCCAGACCATCAAGTACAAGACCGTCGCCAGCGAGACCTACCTGCGCGACGCCAAGGACGAGCCCACGGCCTCTATCTTCTCGGTCGCCTATGTGCGCGACGGCGTTTCCGATGCCCGCCAGCGCCCGTTGACCTTCGTGTTCAATGGCGGGCCGGGTTCGGCCTCGCTCTGGCTGCACATGGGCGCCTTCGGCCCGAAACAGGTGATCACGCCGTCCGATGCCAGCGGCGTCGGCGCCCCGCCCTATACGATCCGAGACAACCAGAACTCCCTGCTCGACGTGACGGACATGGTCTTCATCGATCCGGTCGGCACCGGCTATTCGCGCCCGCTCGGCGAGAATGACGGCAAGGAATTCTATGGCGTCAACGAGGACGCCGAGAGCATCGCCGAATTCATCCGTATCTGGATCACCGAGAATGGCCGCTGGAACAGCCCGAAATACCTTGCCGGCGAAAGCTATGGCACCACCCGCGCCGCCGCCCTGACCGAGAAGCTGCAGGGCGGCTGGAACGGCATCGGCCTGAACGGCGTGATCCTGATTTCCGCGATCCTCGATTTCCAGACCGGTGAATTCGCGCCGGGCAATGACACCGCCCACATTTCCTATTTCCCGTCGGAGGCCGCCATCGCCTGGTATCATGGCAAGGTCGACACGGCGAAGTGGAATGGCGACTTTGATGCCTTCGTCAACGCCGCGCGCACCTATGCCATCGACACGCTGGCCCCGGCCCTGATCCGTGGCAATACGCTCGGCGCCACGCAGGAGGCCGTCGTCGCCAGTGAGATGAGCGCCTATCTCGGCGTCTCGGCCGAATGGATCCGTCAGGCGAAGCTGCGCATCGACCCGACCCGGTTCCGCAAGGAATTGCTGCGCCGTGAAGGCTATTCCATCGGCCGGTTCGATGGCCGCTACAAGGGAGTCGACAGCGAAGGCACTGCCGACTCGCCGGAGAACGATCCGTCAGGCTACGGAATGGATGTCGCCTATGTCGCCGCCATCAACGACTACCTGACCCGCGAACTGAAGATCGACTTCACCCGCCCCTACAAGGTGCTGACCGGCGAACCCGGTTCGAAATGGAACTGGAGCACCAATGACAGCGGCTGGCCGGAATACGTCAACGTCACGCCATGGCTCGGCAAGGGCATGCGCGAGAATCCGCAAATGAAGGTTCTGCTGGCCTCGGGCTGGTACGACCTCGCGACGCCCTTCTTCGGGGCCGAGATGGCGCTGTTCAAGAATGGCGTCGTGCTCGACCGGGTCGAGTTCGACTATTACGACGCCGGCCACATGATGTACCTGTCAGAACCCGAAGGCGCAAAACTGTCAAATGACGTGCGCGCCTTTATCCGGGCCGGCCAGTAGGCGTCAGACCTTGCGCACGATCGCAATGGTCTTGCGTGCGCCTTCGACGATGACAGAGTCGCCGGCACGGATGGGGATCATCCGGTCGGCGGCCTCTGCGCCCCAGACCGAGTCGCCGACCTTGATCTGGCCATTTCCGCCGGAGAAGTCGCCCGTCGCCTGGCCGCGCTGGCCGATCAGGCCGGCCATGCGTTTGTTCAACGTCGGGTGTTCCTCGACCGTGCCGCGCAGGCCGGAGAACAGGGTCCGGCCAAGGGCGACAAGCACGAAGGCCGCCGCGCCAAAGAAGACCAGCTGCCCCTGCCACGAAGTGTACGTGTCCGGGCCGAAAAAGGCGAACGCCCCGGTCAGCCAGGCGGCAATCGACAGCATCATCAGGTCGAACGTCCCGGTCATCATCTCGATACCGAACAGGACAAGGCCCAGGGCCAGCCAGTGCCAGACGGTGAGTTCGGTGAAAATCTGTTCCATGGTCGGGTGTCCTTTCGTCTACTCGCGGCGCGTCGGCGGCACGGCGCCGCCCTGCGGACGCTGCGGATTAGCCTGCGCCTCTTTGGCTGCGCTTGTCAGACCCCGAATGCCCTCAATGGTCCCGAGGATACTGGAGAATTCCGCCGGGATGATGACGGTCCGCTGCTGCGGGCTGGTCGCCAGTTTCTCGAATGCGGCGACATAGGCCTGGCCGAGGAAGTAGTTGATCGCGTTGACGTCACCCTTGGCGATGGCCTCGCTGACCATGGCGGTCGCCTTGGCTTCGGCCTCGGCTTCACGCTCGCGCGCCTCGGCGTCACGGAAGGCGGCTTCGCGGCGGCCTTCGGCTTCGAGGATCTTGGCCTGCTTCTGGCCCTCGGCCTTGAGGATCGCTGACTGCTTGTCGCCCTCGGCCGTCAGGATTTCCGCCCGCTTCAGGCGCTCGGCCTTCATCTGGCGGTTCATCGCCTCGGTAATATCCGCTGGCGGGCTGAGATCGGCGATCTCGATCCGCGTCACCTTGATGCCCCACGGATTCGTCGCCGCATCGATTACCCGCAGCAGCCGCGCATTGATATCGTCGCGGTTCGAAAGCACCTCGTCGAGGTCCATCGAGCCGACCACGGTACGGATATTGGTCAGCGAGAGGTTCTGGATCGCGTGATGCAGGTTGTTCACTTCATACGCGGCAGAGACCGCATCGATCACCTGGATGAACACGATGGCATCGCACTTCACCATCGCATTGTCCTTGGTGATGACTTCCTGCTGGGGAATGTCCAGCACGGTCTCCATCATGTTCATCTTGCGGCCGACCTTCTGGTAGACCGGCATGATGAAATGCAGGCCCGGCGTCAGCGTCTTGGTGTAGCGCCCGAAATTTTCGACCGTCCAGTTGTAGCCCTGCGGCACCTGTTTGACGGTGGACACGATCAGAATGAGGCCGACGACTGCGATCAGCACCGGCACGGTCACTAGAAAGTCCATGTATCCCTCTCCTCTTCAACTCTTGTTCATGTGGGGGAGAATTTACCGATATTCAATAAGATTCGAACAAAATCGGCGCGCCCGGGTCCCCCGAACGCGCCGATAATGGCTTGATTTGTTTAACAGATACTACGCAGGCAGCCCTAAAGCTGGCCGAGCAGGTAATCCGCGCTGGAAACCTTGAATTCCGGCCCCTGCTCGACATTGAGCTCAGCGACGACGCCGTCTTTGACCAGCATGGAATAGCGCTGCGAGCGCTTACCCATGCCGAAGCCCGATGCATCCATTTCGAGGCCGAGTGCTGTGGCGAAGGCGCCATTGCCGTCCGCCAGCATGCGCACGTCCTGTTCGGCACCAGCCGACTTGCCCCAGGCCCCCATGACGAACACGTCATTGACCGACGTGCAGACGATCTCGTCGACGCCCTTGGCCTTCATGTCACCGGCCTTGTCGATGAAGCCGGGCAGGTGGCGCGCCGAACAGGTCGGCGTGTAGGCACCGGGTACGGCGAACAGCGCGATCGTCTTGCCACCGAAAACGTCGGCCGTCGTGCGCGGCTGAGGGCCGTCGCCCGTCATTTCCATGAATGTTGCGTCCGGAAGCTTGTCGCCAACCTTGATGCTCATCTGTCTGTCTCCTTGCAGGTTTGGCATTGGACATAGGGCCGACCTAGTGTCGCTGCAAGCCGGATCACCCTTGCCAAATTCCCAGCCATGCCTCAGCGTCACCAGAATGGAGATCGTTAGCGCATGAATACAGACCTCACAGGCAGGCTCCTGATCGCCCTGCCCGGCATCGGCGACTCGCGGTTTTCCCGGTCGGTCATCCTGCTCTGCGCGCACTCGCCAGACTTCGCCATGGGCATCGTGCTGAACAAACCCATGGACGGCATTCGCCTGCCGGAACTGTTCGAGCAGCTCGATGTAGAAACGGAACTTGGCGTGCCGGACACGTGCGTGCTCGACGGCGGGCCGGTGAGCACCGAACGCGGCTTTGTCATTCACACTGATGACGTCATCAGCGAAGGCGCAACGCTCGAGATCGACGGCGCCCTCTGCATGACGGCCACACGCGACATGTTGCTGATGATCGGTTCAAGTGCCGCCCCGCGAAAATCGGTGCTTGCGCTCGGCTATTCCGGCTGGGGCGCCGGGCAGCTGGAAGAGGAACTGGCGGCCAATGCCTGGCTTGTCGGGGACCCGGACGACAATATCGTGTTCGGTGATGAGTACGACCTGAAATGGCGTCATGCTCTTGGCCGCATGGGTGTCGATTCGGGGCGCCTCCAGGTCGATGGCGGCTCCGCCTGATCAGGCGACCAGGAAGGCGGCGGCCGATGCGGCATTCATCGGCCGGGCGAAGGCGAAGCCCTGCACATGATCAAAGCCAAGGCCGCGAAGTTTTACCGCATCATCCTTGTTCTCGACTCCTTCCGCCGTGCTCGTCATGCCCAGGCGGCTCGCCAGAAGCGTGATTGTCGTCAGGATCGTGTCGATGCGTCTCTGGCCGAGACGGCAGGTCAGGCCATGGTCGATTTTCAGGCTGTCCGCCGGCAGGTCAGCCAGCCACGCAAAGGACGAATGCCCCGTCCCGAAATCATCGAGCACGAGGCCTGCGCCGACGGCTTTCAGGGCCATGGCACCTGCCAGCGCATTGCTCACATTGCGCAGCGCGGCCTGTTCGGTCAGTTCGATCCTGAGCGAACCGGGCGGCAGCGTGTATCCATTCATCAGCGCTTCGACCAGGGCAGGCATGGTCCCCCGGGCCAGGTCCCGAGCCGTCAGGTTCACATGCATGAACACATCCTCACGGCCGGATTTGTCCCGTAGCATGGCCAGCGTCTCGGCCGACCGGATGAGCATGTTCGACGCGAGTGCCTCGTCCTCGTAACGGCTTGGGGGCGACGTGCCTTCCGCGCCGTCCCAGCGGGCCAGCGCCTCGAAGCCGGCGATGCGGCCGTCCCGCAAGGAAATGATCGGCTGGTAGACAGGCGAAAGATCCGGACCCGGCTTCAGGTCGGACGGATCGATTTCCGGGAAGTCGTCGCCAACCAGCAACATGCCGCGTGCCTCGGATTGTCCGACGAACGCCCCGACGAGGTGAACGTCGCGTCCATTCGACAGACGCAAGGCACAACGCACCGGACCATCGCCGGTTCCGAAGGCCTTGCCGAGCCGGCCGCGGCTCAGGCCTTCCAGCATCTGCTCCAGCGCATCAATCGACCAATCGCCCGACAGGTCGGAAAGGGGTGTCGCCTGAGGCGCCTCGATCAGCAGGCGCTCCGATGGCGCATGCCAGTACCAGTTGCCATGAGGCTGGGTTGGATTGGATTTGGCCATCATCTTGAATCTAACTGCGTTTCGATTGCCTGACGAGACCGAAAAGGACGTGGTCACGCCGCTCGCCTGCAATCTCGAGATAGGCCCGGGCATAGCCTTCTTCCTCGAAGCCCGCAGCTTCGAGGACTTTGCGCGACCGGTTGTTCTCGGCCAGCGTGCCAGCTTCGATCCGCCAGAGATGCAGATGCGCAAAAGCCCAGTCGCACACCGCGATCACGCTTTCCCGCATATAGCCCTTCCCTTCAAAGTCCGCTCCCAGCCAGTAACCGAGACTTGCGCTGGAAGCAGGCCAGTTGCGCACATGTGTCAGAGAGGCGCCGCCAATGAGGGTATTATCCGAAATGTTGCGGATCAGGAAGACATAGGCCTGTCCCGCCTTCCAGGCCGCCGTCCAGACTTTCAGGCGCCGTGCCCAGTCGGCTTTCGAGTGGGCGTCGCCCGGCCAGAGCGGTTCCCAGGGCTCGAGGTGCTCCCGGTTGGCAGAACGCAACGCCGCCCAGTCGTCATAGTCGGCCTTGTGGGGCGGTATGAGGACCACGCGTTCAGCCGTGATCAAAGTATCGCGCTGCAGGACGGCCATCAGGGGGCCGCTTGTATCTTGGCTTCAATCACGCTGCGCACGGCCGCCACGTCTGCGGGAAGGCGGTCGAACACTTCGCCACGCGCCAGAAGCGAGCCGCAACGATGCGGCAGGGGGGCTTCGAGGCCGGTGGCCTCTTTCACAGTCTCCGGGAACTTCGCAGCGGCGGCTGTCGCCAGCACCACGGTCACCACGTCGGTGCGCGGCGACTGGCGCGCTTCGAATGTGCCGACAGCGGTGTGCGGACAGATCAGCCAGCCGGTTTCGGATTCGAATGTCGCCATTTCGGCCAGCGTGTCTGTATTGTTGACGGCTGACGCCGTGATGCCGACGCAGCCGAGCCGGTTCCTGGCGACGTCAGGCAGCGCGGCTTCTCCCGCCTGTTTGTATCGATCATAGACACCGCGCACGGCGTCGCCGTCGCGACCCGTGGCTTCATACAGCAGCCGCTCGAAATTGCTGGGAACGGAAATGTCCATGGCCGGGCTCGGCGTCGCGACGGCCGCGGCACGCGACATGATTCCTGTTTTGAAGAGACGCGCCAGCGCGTCATTCTCGTTGACGGCGCAGGCGATCTCGAAACCGCCGGTCATCAGCCCGCAGCGGGCCGCAACATAGCCGGCAAGCGCATCGCCCATGTTCCCGCTCGGCACGACGAAGCGGATCTTTCCGCCGAGGGCTGCCTGCGCGGTAGCATAATAGACCGACTGCGCCGCGATGCGCGCCCAGTTGATCGAGTTCACACCGGAAAGACCGACGCCATCGGCAAAGGCCTTGTCGGCGAACAGGGATTTCACGATCGCCTGGCAGTCATCGAAATCGCCATCAAGAGCGAGGTTGGTGACATTCGCAGCGCCCGTCGTGGTCATGAACAGGCGCTGCACGGGCGAGATGCGCTCGTGCGGGTGGAGAATGAACAGGTCGGCATGCTTCGCCCCGGCAAACGCCGCCGCGGCTGCGCCGCCCGTGTCACCGGACGTGGCGCAGACGATGGACAGGCGCTTGCCCGTCTTGCCGAGCATATAGTCATAGAGCTGGGCGATGATCTGCATCGCCACGTCCTTGAAGGCCAGCGTCGGGCCGTGATGCAGTTCCATCAGCCAGAGGCCGGGTCCGGCCTGTGTCAGCGGCGCGACCGAATGGTGGGCAAAGCTCGCATAGGCGCGTTCGCACATGGCCAGCATGTCGGCCTCGGGAATGGCATCGCCTGCAAAGGCCGACAGGATGCGCGCGGCGACCTGCGCATAAGGCTCATCGGGCCTTGGCGGCGCTATCTGGGGATAGGTCTCGGGCACATAGAGACCACCATCCGGTGCCAGACCCGCGAGGCAGGCGCCAATGAAGTCTACCGGTGCGGCCTGTCCGCGTGTCGAGACATATTTCACGCATCGCTCCCTTTGCGCAGCCGCAGACGGCCCTTCTGATAATGGAAGGCGAGATACACGCCGAGCAACGCCATGGCGAGCCCCCACCAGGTGATCGCATAACCAAAATGACGCTGCGGCGGCAGTTTGAAGTCGGCGCGGACACGCGCGAAAGGATTATCGCCAACCATGGTGCGGCCGTTTTCGCTGAGCTGGATCGTGTCGGGCTCGAACACGCGGCCATGCACACGGCTGGCCTCGCCTGCTGGCAGGACCTTCGCGAGAACATCGGGATCCAGTGTGTAGAAGATACCTGTTTCCGGGCTGTCGGTGCCGCTGAAGGCATTGCGGCCGCGCGGCACCTGGTAAAGACCGCGCGCGGCAAAGCGCAGGCCGGCACCGCATTCCGGGCCCTGGCAGGGCTGTGGCGGCTCGACCTGGTAGATCACCTCAGTCGGTGTGAAGACGACCTCCTCGCCCGTGTCGATGGCAACCACCCGCCGCCATGCTGCGGCGGCGTCGATATAGGAATAGACCATGGCCTCGCTGCCCGGCACGACCGCTCCATCGATCACGGTCCATTCGGGTTCGGACTTGTCCAGCGCCATTTTCTCGAGGAAGCGGCCATACTGCCAGTTGCCCAGCCAGACCAGCAGCACGAGGCTGAGCACGGTGAACAGTGTCAGCACGGGCATCGGACGAAACGACATGGGGCAGGCCTCTTAAGAAAAAGGCCCGCCGGGCGGTTGGACGCGCCGGCGGGCCTGGGATCGGGTCAGGTTCGCGTGAAGGCGCTTACTTGCCGCCTTCCATAATCAGGTAGGGTGCAACATACACGAACGCGAAAAGGAACAACCACACGACATCGACGAAGTGCCAGTACCAGGCGGCAAACTCGAAGCCGAGGTGATGCTTCGGTGTCATGCCGCCCATCATCAGGCGCATCAGGCAGATGGCGAGGAAGATAGTGCCGATGACGACGTGTGCGCCGTGGAAGCCGGTGGCCATGAAGAAGGCCGAACCATAGAGCGTACCGTCATAGGTGAATCCGGCATGGCTGTATTCAATCACCTGAAGCGCGGTGAAGCCCATGCCGAGAAGAATGGTCAGCAGCAGGCCGAGCTTGGCACCGGACCGGTCATTGTGCTGCAGCGCGTGGTGCGCCCAAGTCACCGTAGTGCCTGACAGGAGCAGGACCAGCGTGTTGATCAGCGGAAGGTGGAAAGGGTCAAACGTCTCGACACCGACCGGCGGCCATTCCTTGAAGCGCGACAGTGCATCGGCATAGAGCGGGTTGGTTGCGTCCCAAGTGCTGCCGGTACGTGCCGATTCGAAGATCGTGAACTCAAAGAAGCCCCAGAACCAGGCGACGAAGAACATGACTTCCGAGGCGATGAACAGGATCATGCCGTAGCGCAGGCCAATGCTGACAACCGGCGTATGGTCCCCGAGAGCGCCTTCCTTGGCGACTTCGCGCCACCAGCCGATCATCACATAGGCGACCATGGCAAAGCCGAGAGCCATCAGCCACATGGTGCCTTTTTCGAGGCCGAACAGGCCCTTCATATAGGTCACGCCGCCGACGGCAAGGACCAGCACGGCGAGCGAGCCGAGCAGCGGCCAGGGCGAGGGATTTACGAGGTGGTAGTCGTGTTTGACGTCGCCGCTGGACATGGCTTGGAAAACCCCTTGAAATTATCACGTATAGCTTTGCGCTGTTTAGCCCGCTCCGCGCCAAAAACGCAACTGGTTCAGCCCGGGCTGGCTGAATTCGCCGCACCCCGGGCTTCCTGCTTGAGTGGCCCTTTATAGGCCGTGCTGTCGAAAAACGTGTAGCTGAGCGTGATCGTCTCGAGTCGCCCGGCCACGTGATCCTCGATCATGTCTGGGGAAATGAAGTAGACGACCGGCAGCTTCTTCGATTCGCCAGGCGCGATCACACGCTCCTCGAAGCAGAAACACTCCAGCTTGTAGAAATAGGGTCCCGCAAAATGCGGCGTCACATTATAGCTCGCGATGACGCGAATCGGTTCGCTCGTGGGGTTCTCGACCTCGAAGAAGGCGAGCCCGTGTTGCCCTATTTTCACCGTCTGCTCACGCTGCAAGGGTCGAAATATCAGCGCCGTATCAGCCACGTTCGCATCGAAGCGCATGGTGACCTCCTGATCGAGGATTTCCTTGGGCGCACGCGTTGCGATCCGGGTCGTGCCGCCAAAGCCGGTGACCTGACAAAAACTCTTGTAGAGCGGCTCAGCCATGAAGGCGAGGCCGAGCATGCCGGTGAAGACGCCTGCCGAAATGAGACCAATGGTGCGGTTGGACAGTTTCATTCCGGCACCTCGTCGGGCGCCAGTCCCGCTGGCGGAGCGGCCTGCTCCTCGCTCATGCCCGGCGGCAGCGCTGGCGCTTCGCCGACTGGCGTGCGGCTGTCACTATTGCTGTAATAGAATCCTGCGCCCTCGCTGAGATCGGTATTCGACAGACGGATGATGGTCGTCACGGCAACAAGCACCACGAAGCCGAACAGGGCCAGGCCAAGCCAGACATTGCGCTTCTTGCGGGCGGCAATCGCTTCCGGCGCCATGTGCGGCGCATCCACGAACTCGCCGGCGTACGGTTCTTTCTCGTCAGTCATCTAGAAACCCTTCACAGCGAAATAAAGGCCGGTCGCATGCTCGATGATCAATGCGGCAAACACGATGAACAGGTAGAGGATCGAAAACAGGAACATCGAGCGCGCCAGTTTCTTCTCGGCCGCCGTGCAATCGGCATCCCCGGCTTTCGACAGGAAAACCCGCACGGCATAGGTCATGAAGACCGCGCCCAGCGCCCCTGCCGTGACCGCATATATCCACCCGCCGAGACCGGTCAGGGCAGGCGTCAGCGCCAGCGGAACCAGGACGATCGTATAGAGCAGCATCTGCAGGCGGGTCGCCTTGGCGCCATGCGTGACGGGCAGCATGGGCACGCCCGCCTTCTCGTATTCACCATGCGCCAGCAGGCTGAGCGCCCAGAAGTGCGGCGGCGTCCAGAAAAAGATGATGGCAAACAGGATCCACGCATCGAGCGGCGTGTTGCCGGTGACAGCGGCCCAGCCAATGACCGGCGGGAACGCCCCTGCCCCACCGCCAATGACAATGTTCTGCGGCGTCGAGCGCTTCAGCCACATCGTGTAGATGACGCCATAGTAGAAAATGGAAAACGCGAGCAGCGCGGCCGCCAGCCAGTTGGACGCCAGCCACATCAGCATGACCGAGACGCCCGACATGATGAGGCCCATGGCGAGGGCTTCCTCGCGCGGCACCGCGCCGGACGGGATCGGGCGCGTGGACGTGCGCGTCATGATCGCGTCTATGTCGGAGTCGAACCACATGTTGATCGCGCCAGCCGCTCCCGAGCCAAGAGCCACAGCCAGCAGCGCGATGGCGCCCATCAGCGGGTTGATTGGCGTCTGCGTGACGCTGGCGGCAGCGATAAGGCCCGCCGCAGCCGTGAAGACAACCAGCATCATGATGCGCGGTTTCATCAGGTTCACATAGTCGCTCGCCGTGGCGTAGCGCTTTGCGGGAGTGGCGGGGGCGTCGGTCATGGTCAGAGCCTTATGGGGCATTCAAGCGAAACGGCCCATACGCCTTTTCAGCGCAGGGCCGCCCGATTTTCGTATCCGTGTGCGGGCCCCGACAAGGGGCCGGCACCGCAAGCGTCTAGTGGCCACCCTTGTTCGTGACGTGCGGCAACTCGTTATACTGGTGGAATGGTGGCGGCGAAGGCAGCGTCCATTCCAGCGTCGTTGCGCCCTCGCCCCATGGATTGGCAACACCCTTGCGACGGCGGATCATCGCTTCGGCAAGGCCGATGAAGAAGACGAGCGTGGCAGCGAGCGTGATCGCATAGCCGAACGATGACACGAGGTGCCAGGTGTGGAAGCCGTCCGCGTAATCGATGTAGCGGCGCGGCATGCCCTGCAGGCCGAGGAAGTGCTGCGGGAAGAACAGGACGTTCGACCCCACGAACATCAGCCAGAAATGCAGGCCGCCGATCATGCCATTGTACTTGATGCCGAACATCTTCTCGAACCAGTAATACCAGCCCGCGAACAGGCCGAACACGGCGCCGAGCGACAGCACATAGTGGAAGTGTGCCACGACATAATAGGTGTCGTGCAGGGCATGGTCGATGCCGGCATTGGCCAGCACCACGCCCGTCACACCGCCGACGGTGAACAGGAAGATGAAGCCGATGGCCCAAAGCATTGGAACCTTGAAGTCGATCGAACCGCCCCACATCGTCGCGATCCACGAGAAGATCTTGATACCCGTAGGCACCGCGATGACCATGGTGGCAGCGATGAAGTAGGCTTTGAGGTCAACGTTCATGCCGACCGTGTACATGTGGTGTGCCCACACGACGAAGCCGATGACACCGATCGAGACCATCGCATAGGCCATGCCGAGATAGCCAAAGATCGGCTTCTTCGAGAAGGTCGAGACGATATGGCTGACGATCCCGAAGGCCGGCAGGATCATGATGTAGACTTCCGGGTGACCGAAGAACCAGAACAGGTGCTGGAACATGACCGGGTCGCCGCCACCTGCCGGGTTGAAGAATTGCGACCCGAAATTGCGGTCGGTCAACAGCATGGTCAGCGCGCCGGCCAGGACAGGCAGCGACAGGAGCAGCAGGACGGCCGTGACGAGGACGCCCCAGGCGAACAGCGGCATCTTGTGCATGGTCATGCCAGGCGCGCGCATGTTCAGGATGGTCACGATGAAGTTGATGGCGCCGAGAATGGACGCAATGCCGGCCGTGTGCAGCGACAGGATCAGCAGGTCCATGGCCGGACCGGGGTGGCCCGTTGTCGAGGAAAGCGGAGGATACAGAACCCAGCCGCCGCCGAAACCGTTACCGGCCGAGTTGCCCGGAACAGTCATCGAGATACAGGCGAGCACAAAACCGGCAACCGTCAGCCAGAACGAGATATTGTTCATGCGTGGGAAGGCCATGTCCGGCGCGCCGATCATCAGCGGCACCATCCAGTTGCCGAACCCGCCAATCAGCGCCGGCATGACCATGAAGAAGATCATGATCAGGCCGTGATAGGTGATCACGGTATTGTAGAAATGCTTGGCATGCGTGATGGCCGCATCGCCCTGCACGCCCTGGAAGTGCTCGACGATCCAGAGCATTGGACCGATGCCCGGCTCAGCCAGTTCCCAGCGGATCAGGCCCGACAGCGTGTAGCCGACGATACCGGCAAACAGCGAGAATATCAGATAAAGTGTACCGATGTCCTTGTGGTTCGTCGACAGGAACCAGCGCCTGAAAAAGCCTGGCTTGTGATCGTGCGCATCGTCGTGATGGTCGAGGGCGATTTCATCCATTGGCATGGCGGATCTACTCTTCTCTCAAAGCTTAGTGGTTAGCGGCGAGCTGGGTGCTCGGCTCAAGGGCGGCCATGGTCCGTACGGACGCGGCGGCGGCGTCATAGTCGCCGGCCAGCATCAGTTGGGCCCAGGCATCGAACTGGTCCTGAGGCACGACACGCACCTCGATCGGCATGTAGGCATGATCAACACCGCAAAGTTCCGAACACTGGCCGTAATAGACGCCCGGTTCGTCGACCAGGAACCAGCCTTCGTTGAGGCGGCCCGGCACGGCATCTGTCTTCACGCCGAAGGCAGGCACGGTCCATGAATGGATCACGTCGGCAGCGGCCGTGTAATAGCGGACATAGCGCCCTGCCGGGATGACCATCGGATAGTCGACGGCCAGATTGCGCGGACGCACGTCCGAATCGGCCGGATCGGCAGCCGTGCCTTTGTGGATTCCGTTGGACACGAATTCCAGCGCAAATCCGTCGGCATCGACAATGTCAGGATAGGAATAGGTCCAGTTCCACTGGTTGCCCTGCGCCTTGACGTTGACGAAGCCCTTGGCCGCAGCATCCGGGAAATAGTTCTTCGTGTAGCGCTCATATTCGGCCGATTTGCCGTCGGCCAGAAGGGCGGCTGATTCGGTCTGGATCTTCTCGAGGTTCGGCACCACGTCCTGATAGTAGAGGTTCGGGAACGACAGCCCGGCAATCGCGACCAGGATCAGCGCCGGAACGACCGTCCAGATCACTTCGATCAGCGAGTTGTGGCTGAACTTGCGCGACACCGGATTGGCCTTGCGATTGTAGCGCACCATGACCCAGACCAGCAGCAGTGACACGAAAATCGTGATCGCCGTGATGATCCACATGACATAGTCATCGTGGAAGAAGTGAATGCGCTCGGCAATGCGCGTTGCAGCAGGCTGGAAGCCGAGCGCCCCGTCGACGGGGGTGGCAGCGAAGGCCGGTGCAGCCAGTATTGAAGCGCACAAGGCGGCAAAGAAGTGTCGCACGAAGGAATCCTCGTCTCGTTGGAATTGCTCCGCTGTATCTATATCAGACCGCCCCGGCAACCCAGCAGTTTTGACGCTCAATATTGTCGCAGGCGCTCGCGGCTGGGGGGATTTCGTGCTATTCTGGCAAAAAGTAAAAGAACAGGGAGACGACAATGGTGAAATTCCCCGCGCTCGCGTTGATTGCATTGACGCTGTCGGCCCCTCTGGCCTTTGCTCAGGTGTCGATCATCGGAGGCGGCGTCGCGAAGGACTGTTACGAGGCCGCCAAGTATCAGCGCGTTTCCGCCTCCGCTGGCGAGAAAATCTGCACCAAGGCCATTGAATCCGAGATCATGAACCTGACCAACAAGGCCGCCACCTACACCAATCGCGGCGTGCTGCGCATGCGCGCCGGCCGGCTCGAGGCGGCCCTTTCGGACTATGACATCGCCAAACGGCTGAATCCGGACGAAGGCGCGACCTACCTGAACGAAGGCGCGGCCCATATCATGCGCAAGGATTACAATTCGGCGATGGTGTCGCTGAACAAGGCGATCGAACTCGATTCCCACGATCTCTATGCAGCCTATTATAATCGCGCGATCGCCAAGGAGCACACAGGTGACATCCAGGGCGCCTATTTCGACTTCAAGCGGGCCGATGAATTGAACCCCGAGTCAGACCTGGCCAAGCGCCAGATGGAACGGTTCCAGATCACCACCAACTGATCGTCAGGGCATCCACGCGCACAGGCCCGTTAACGTGCGGTCGTAAAGTGTGGAACCAAATTCCCTTCCTGCCGTTGCTTTTTTCAGACCCCACAATGGAAAAGGAAACAGAACATGCTGCGTTGGGCCATTATCTTTCTCGTCGTCGCGCTGGTCGCGGCTGTCCTCGGCTTTGGCGGCATCGCCGGCACGGCCGCCGGCATCGCCAAGATTCTGGCGCTGATCTTCGTCATCCTCTTCGTCGTATCGCTCGTCTTCGGCGGATTGCGGCGGGGATGACTTCCGACGCATCCAGCAATTCGGATGAATCACCGCGAGCGCCCAGCAATCACAGCTGGGCGCTCGTTGGCATTTTCTGGATCATGGCCCTGAGCGCCCTGACGATCGCGCAGGGCCTTATCGTTCCGATTGTCACGGCGATGATGCTGGCGCTGATACTCAGCCCCGTCCGCCGGGCGATGGACCGGTTTGGCTTCTCATCCGGCGTCTCGGCGGCGATCATCCTACTGACCTTGCTTGGCTCGATTGGCACGCTCGGCTATTTCGTGTCCGGTGCCGTGCAGGACCGGCTCGCCAGCGCTCCGCACATGATCGAGGAGATTGGTGACAAGCTGAATGAGCTGACCGGTACCGTCCAGCCGGTCATGGATGCCACCGAGCAGATTGGACACATGGCGGCCAAGGAACCCGCTACAGATACTGTCACCATTCGCGAACCGGGTTTCATGGCCGGATTTACGGACCAGATGCCCGTCATGGCCGGCCAGGTGGTGATCTGCCTGACACTCGCCTTCTTCCTGATCGCGTCCGGCGACCTGTTCTACGAAAAGCTGGTCCAGGCGATGCCGACGCTGAAAGACAAGCGGCGCGCACTCGCTGTGGCCCGGGCGATCGAGAACCAGCTATCGGTCTACCTGCTGACCATCACCCTCATCAATATGGGACTCGGAGTCGCCATCGGCCTTGCGATGTGGGCCCTCGGCATGCCGGACCCGATCCTGTTCGGACTCGCCGGATTCCTGTTGAACTACATCCCCTATATTGGGGCGATGGCAGGCGTCGGCATTTCCTTCCTCGTCGCCTTGGTAAGTTTTGATTCGGCGACGGCGGCTGTCCTGCCCGCATTGGTCTATTGGGGGCTGACCTCGTTTGAGGGACAATTCGTGACCCCGGTCATGGTCGGTCGACGGCTGCGGCTCAATGCCGTGGTCGTGTTCGTCTCGTTCGCGCTCTGGGCGTGGCTCTGGTCGTTCATGGGCATGCTGCTGTCCACGCCGATGCTGCTGACCATGAAGGTCGTCTCCGACCATGTTCCCGGCATGGCCGGCTTCGGCAAGTTCCTGGCTGACCGGGATGACCTCTCAGGCTCCGACCGCCGCATCCTGAAATTCATTTTTGGCCGCGATGTTCCGCTCAGCAAGCGCCAGGAAGCCCGGCAAGCCCGGGAGGCAGACGCGAACCCTTTGCCCCTGCCCGACGCCAAGCCACCAGCCTAGCCGATTGTGCATGGATGACAGGGTTTACCCTTGCTGCGGGCGCCGATCACCCGCATTTAGGATGGATGACCCAGACCCAATTGCCTTTCGACGTCGCCCGCGCTGCGGATATCCTGTCTGATGCCGTGTCCGGCGGAGATGACGGTGACCTGTTCATCGAGCGCTCGCGCTCTGAAAGCTTCATGTTCGATGACGGCCGGCTGAAATCGGCCGCCTTTGATACCGACCAGGGCTTCGGGCTGCGGGTCGTCGCCGGCGAAGCCCAGGGCAGCGGTTATGGTTCGGAACTGTCGATTGGCGCGATTACCCGCGCGGCACAGACGGCCTCGCAGGCCAAGCGCGGCTATTCCGGCAAACTGGCCGACGGCCCACAGCCGACCAATCGCCGCCTCTATGCGCCGATCGACCCGACGTCAGCACCTGACTTCACGGTCAAGACCGGCCTGCTGGCTGAGATCGATGCCTGGACGCGGGCGCTTGATCCGCGTGTCGTACAGGTCTCGGTATCGCTCGCCGGCAGCCATCGCGAGATCGACATCATCCGCCCGGACGGCGCGATGTTCTCCGAGATCCGTCCGCTGGTACGGCTCAATGTTTCCGTGACACTGGAAGAAAATGGCCGGCGCGAATCGGCCAGCGCCGGCGCCGGTGGCCGCGCCGCTTATGATGAGTGGATCCAGCCTGGCCGCTGGCAGGACCTGGTTCGCCGCGCACTGGGCAAAGCCTCGGTCAACCTGCAATCCATCCCGACCCCGGCAGGCGTCATGGAGGTCGTGCTCGGCCCCGGCTGGCCGGCTGTCTTGCTGCACGAAGCTGTCGGGCATGGTCTGGAGGGTGACTTCAACCGCAAGGGCACGAGTGTCTATGCCGGACGGATCGGCGAACAGGTGGCGGCCAAGGGCGTCACCGTGATCGACGATGGCAGCATTGAGGCCCGCCGCGGCTCGCTCTCTTTCGATGATGAAGGCACGCCGACCCAGCGCACGGTCCTGATCGAGGACGGTATCCTGAAGGGCTATATGCAGGACCGGCTGAACGCCCGCCTGATGGGCGTCGCCCCGACCGGCAATGGCCGCCGGGAGAGTTATGAGGCCCAGACCATGCCGCGCATGACCAATACGGTCATGCTGGGCGGCGACAAGGACCCGGCCGAGATCGTCGCCTCGATCAAGCGCGGCCTTTGGGCCGTCGATTTTGGCGGTGGGCAGGTCGACATCACGTCCGGCAATTTCGTGTTCCAGTGCACCGAGGCCTATCTGGTGGAAAACGGCAAGGTCGTCGCGCCGGTCAAGAATGCCACGCTGATCGGCCATGGGCCGACCGTGCTGCAGCAGGTCTCGATGATCGGCAACGACTTCGCGATGGACGATGGTGTCGGCGTGTGCGGCAAGGCCGGGCAATCCATTCCCGTGGGCGTCGGACAGCCTACCCTCAAGGTGGGTGCCTTGACCGTGGGCGGCGCTGGATAAAATTCCTGTCATTTTGAACGGAGACTCTTGCAGCCTCGCGGAGGGTTTGCCACTTTGCTGCCACATTAACCAAGGGCCAGGCCCCTGGCGGCGCAGAGGTGAGTGACGGCGATGAGAGTTCAGTTCCTGGCACTGGTATGCGGGGCTCTCGGCCTTGGCGGCGAGGCGATGGCTGACGTGGAGACCCTGAGTGCCGATTCAGCTTTCCAGATGTCGCAGAAAGGCGAACTCATCCTGATCGACGTGCGTACGCCGTCAGAATGGGCGATGACCGGCATGCCGCGCGACAGTGTGGGAGCCACGCTACAGGATATCGATTTTGTGGCGCGGGCGCGGGGCGCCGTTTACGGTGATCTCGAACAGCCCGTCGCAGTGATCTGCAAATCAGGCAACCGATCGACCTCGGCGGCTGAGAAACTGGCCTCGGAAGGCTTCGCCCACGTATTCAACGTGACCGAGGGCATGACGGGCCATCTCGGCTCGGGTGACGGCTGGATCAAGCGCGGACTGCCGACCGATCCGTTCAATCCCCCGATGCGATAGAACTGTTCTCATCCGCAACGAAAAAGGGCGGCCTTTGCGGGCCGCCCTTTTGTTTTGAACCTCGCAGCCCGGCCTAGACCATCGTGCCGTCGTCCGTTTTCATCCAGCTCTTGATCAGCGGCGAGATCAGCAACATCACGACCGCAATGCCGATCCCGATATAGCCGACCGAACTGTAGACGCTGACATAGGTTGCCTTGGCCGCCGCCACGTCGGTCAACTGACCGCCAATCGTCTCGGACCCCGTGGACCGGGCGATAACGCCGGCGAGGAAATTCGACAGCCCCGAATAGAGGAACCAGGCGCCCATCGTCATGCCAACGACTTGCGCTGGCGCGAGCTTGGTCACGGCCGAGAGGCCGACCGGCGACAGCATGAGTTCTGCCATCGTGTGAATCCAGTAGATCAGGAAGATGAACAGGACCGGCGTCATGGCGGACGGACCGACCGTCTGGATCCCCGCAACAAGGGCGAGAAATCCGAGGCCAACACCAAAGACGCCAATGGCAAATTTCACCGGTGTCGAGGGCTCCTTGCTACGCTTGGCCAGCCAAATCCACAGCCAGGCGATGATCGGCGCAAAGATGAAGATGAAGGCGGCATTGAGTGACTGGAACACCGGCGCGGGCACCGACCAGCCAAACAATGTCCGATCAACGAGACGGTCGGTGAACAGGTTCAGTGAAGACCCCGCCTGCTCGAACAGGGCCCAGAACGGGATCTGCGCCAGCACGAAATAGATCGCGGCGAACATCCGGTTCCGCTCCGTCCCTTTGAGGCGCAGGATCGCGTATCCGACGAGGAACAGGAACATCAGGATGCCGATAGGGCCAAGGATGCCGCCGACAATCTCTTCGTTCATCACGAGCAGCATCGAAACACCGATCATCACGAGCCCGGCGAGATAGCATGCCCATTCCACGTTGATCGGACCAAGAACCGACTGCCGCAGCTTTTCGGCATCCGGCGGATCCGCGCGGCCGCCAAGATATTTCTGGCCCCAGAGGAACACGACCAGGCCGGCCAGCATGCCGATGCCTGCCAGGCCGAAGCCCCAGGCCCAGCCATACACGATGCCGAGGATACCGCAGGTGATCGACGACAGGAATGCACCAAGGTTGATGCCCATGTAGAACAGGGTGAAACCGGAATCGCGGCGTGCGTCGCCGACACCGTAGAGCGCGCCCACGATGGTCGAGATATTTGCCTTGAGGAAGCCGACCCCGGCAATGATCAGGGCAAGCGACAGGAACAGGATGTTCTTGTATAGGTCCTGCTGGATGATCTTCGTGTCATAGCTGGCCCGGTCGATGCGCTCCGGCAGGCCCATCAGTGCGGGGTCGCCGATCACGAGTTCATTGGTTTCATTGTCGAAACTGATCAGGGAGACCTTGTCGCCCTGGACGATGATCTGGTTGCCGTCGCCGCCGCGGCCATCGAGGGTCAGTTCGTATTCGGCGCCGTTGATCGTTGCGATCTCCTGCGAGCCCGACCCTTCGAAGGCCATGCCGAAGTGGCCGAGAACTAGCAGGATTGCCCCGAATGTCACGGCTTTGCGCTGCCCGAGATACTTGTCGGCGAGCGTGCCGCCAATGATCGTCATGACATAGACCAGCGCCGTATAGGCACCGTAGATCAGGGCAGATTTCTCGTCCGAGAACAGGAAATGCTGGGTCAGGTAGATGATCAGGAGACCACGCATCCCGTAATAGGAAAAGCGCTCCCACATCTCGGTCAGGAACAGGATCAGCAGGCCCTTCGGATGTCCGAAAAAGCTTGTATCCCCCTCGACGGGATCCGTCGTTGAAACTGGAATGTCTGTCACAGTGGCCCTCCCCAGGCTCGTTGCAGTCTGTGGTGCGCCATCCGCGCAAGGGGGCAGTTTGACCATGCGCCGGGCAAAGGCTCAAGGCAATTTGTGCTTATGCTCGGCTCCAAAGGCGCAAAAGCGTGCCCCTAATACGCCTCTTCCGTGAAAATCGGACGCACATCCCGGTTCCACGGGCCGTAATAGCGGGCCAGCAGGCGGTCGGCAGGGGTGAGGCCGGTGGTTGCTATGTCATCGAGTTCGGTGAGGTAGCCGGTCTCGTCGTCCCCGGACGTGGAGAGGTTCGCCCGGTTCTTCAGGCCCTGCCGGGAGAGCGCGAGCACCTGTTTGGCGAGGTCCTGCATCGAACCGCCGCCGGGAACGGGCGTGCGCAACCCCAGGGTTCGCACGCCCTGGCGCATCGATTCGCGGTCTGCCGCCGTCCAGTCCTTCACGAGGTCCCAGGCGGCATCGAGGCAATCGGGGCAATACAACAGGCCTGTCCAGAAGGCGGAGAAGGCGCACAAGCGGCTCCACGGGCCGGCATCAGACCCGCGCATCTCGAGGAATTGCTTCAGGCGCACTTCCGGGAAAATCGTCGAGAGATGATCGATATAATCGTCCATGGCGGGCTTTTCGCCCGGCAGGATCGCCAGCTTTCCGGCCATGAAGTCGCGGAAACTGAGGCCGCTGGCATCAAGATACTCGCCCTTGCGGCGGACGAAATACATCGGCACGTCGAGCGCATAGTCGACATATTGCTCGAAGCCGAAGCCCTCTTCGAACACGAAGGGCAACATGCCGGTACGGTCCGGGTCGGTATCGGTCCAAATCTGCGAGCGATAGGAGAGGAAACCATTGGGGCGCCCATCGAGGAAGGGCGAATTGGCGAACAGGGCCGTGCCGAGCGGCTGGAGAGCCAGCGAGACGCGGAATTTCTTCACCATGTCGGCTTCCGAGCCGAAATCGAGATTTGTCTGCACGGTGCAGGTGCGGAACATCATCTGGCGCCCGAGGCGGCCGACCTTGTCCATGTAATTGGTCATGATGCGATACCGGCCCTTGGGCATGACCGGGGTTTCGGCGAGGCTCCAGAGCGGGCTGGCGCCGAGGCCGAGGAAGGCAATGCCCAGCGGTTCAGCCACCTGGCGCACTTCTTCCAGATGGCGCCCAACTTCATTGCAGGTCTGGTGGATGGTTTCGAGCGGCGCGCCGGAGAGTTCAAACTGGCCGCCGGGCTCGAGCGAGACGCTGGCGCCGTTCTGTTTCAGGCCAATCAGGTGGCCGCCCTCGACTATCGGCTCCCAGCCAAACTGGTCGCGCAGGCCTTCAAGCATGGCGCGAATCGACGCGACGCCCTCGTAGGGCAACGGGCGCAGGCCGTCCTTGATGAAGCCGAATTTCTCGTGCTCGGTGCCGATCCGCCAGTCCGCCATGGGCTTTGACCCAGCGGCAAGGTAATCGACCAGTTCGGACTTGGATTCAATACGTGCGGAGGACTCGTCGATGTCCGACGTCGGTGTGGTCATCAGGTGCCTCCCATGAATCGGCGATGGAAGTGCACATAGGGATGTTTCATCCGAACGCCAACCGGGTTATCCTAACCTTTAAACTGAGATTTCAGAGGGACTGGCGTGAACAGGCTGAAGGCAGACGAACGTGACGACCTGAAAATGTGGGCACATATCCACGTACGGGGAGGCTATGAGGAAATCGACGAGATCGAGGATATTCTCTTCGAACTCACCGAGGACTTCGAGACGCCCATGTCCGAACGTGACCGCCGGGTCGAGGTGCGCCAGGTGCTGGTCAATGCTGTACAGGCTCTGGTCGACGAGCAGGAACACTGGCCCGTGCTGACCGACTATGACCGCCTCGAACTGGCCATGGATACGCTGGAGGACAATGGCGTGATCGCCCGGCAGAACTTCACCTGCTGCGGCAATTGCGGCGCTGCGGAAATCGGCGTCGAGATCGAAGACTATGAAGCCATGGGCCACCTCGCCCGGGGTTATGTCTTTTTCCACCAGCAGGACACCGAAAGCGCCGTTGAAGGCCACGGCCTGTATTTCAGCTATGGCGCGGCGCATTCGGAACTGGACGTTGCCCATATCGCGATAGCGCAGGAATTGTTCGACCTGTTGCAGGCCGTTGGCCTGAAACCGCACTGGGACGGCAAGATCGACCACCGGGTCGGCGTCGTCCTCGACTGGAAACGCCGCTGGGTCGACGACGTACCGATGCCGCTGAAACGCTGGTCGTTCTAGGCGGCCATGACGGGCCTTGTGATTCGCCCGCTGACAGCCTCGGACGAGGCTGGGTGGCGCAGGCTCTGGACCGCCTATCTTGTTTCTACGAAACCGAGCGTCCCGAGGCGGTCTATGCGTCGAGCTTTGCGCGGATGCTGTCAGGCGCGCCGAACGAGTCTCGCGGCCTGATCGCCCTGCTGGACGGGCCCGAGGGGCTAGTCCCGCCAATCCCCGCAGATGGCCTGCCAGAGCGTCATCGCGGCCACGGCCGCCGTTTCGGCCCGCAGGATGCGGGGGCCGAGACCGACGGGACGGGTATCGGCGCGGGCGCGAAGGTGTGAGCGTTCGGCCGGGCTGAAACCGCCCTCGGGGCCGATCAGGATGGCGGCGGGGCGGCCTTTGATGTCCGGCAGCACATCGGCCATCGGACGGGCCCGGCCCGCCTGCCCGCCCCAGGGGGCATCCGCCTCATCACCGGCCTCGTCACAGAAGATCACCGCCGTTCCGTCCGGCAGGGCCGCCAGCGCGGCATCAAGACTGACCGCGTCGGTTACCTCCGGCAGGTCGAGACGCTCGGTCTGCTCGGCGGCCTCGAGGGCGATTTTCTGGAACCGGTCGAGGCGGACGGTGCGGGTCTGGGTGCGTTCAGTGATGACGGGCTGGATCCGGGCGGCGCCAAGTTCGGTCGCCTTCTCGACGATGAAGTCGGTCTCGGATTTCTTGACCGGGGCAAAAAGGAGCGTCAGCGGTGCGCCTCCGGACGTCGCTTGCTGGCGTAACTGGTCAACGGGCGTCAATTCGGCGCGGCGGCCTTCAATCTTGCTGATCTCGGCGCGCCACTCACCGTGGCGGCCATTGAAGACGCGCGCGGCATCGCCAATGCCGAGGCGCATGACGCGGGTCAGGTAGTTCGCTTGCCCCTCGTCGAGCGCGAAGGCGCCGCCTGCAACAAGATCACTGTTCACGAAAAGGCGAGGCATGGAACTCATTGGGGCTCTATATGCCTATATAGGATTGAAGTTAAGCCGAAGGATCGCCCCATGAGCACGCCAGTCGTCACCTCGATCAATCCCGCCACCGGAAAGGTGCTGCAAAGCTTCACGCCGCTGGCCAGCGCCAATCTCGATGCAGCGATCGAACGGGCGGATGACGGGTTCCAGACATGGCGCCTGACCAGCTTCACCGAGCGTGCGCGCCTGATGCACAAGGCCGCCGACATCCTGGAGAACCGAAAGGACGCCTATGCCCGCACGATGGTGCTGGAAATGGGTAAGCCGCTGCGCGAAGCCGTGGCGGAGGTCGAGAAATGCGCCCTCGTCTGCCGCCACTATGCCGAGCATGCGGAAGCCTACCTCGCCGATGAGCCCGTCAAGACAGAGGCGAAACGCGCTTATGTCCGCCACCTGCCGGTCGGGCCGGTGCTGGCCGTGATGCCGTGGAACTTCCCGTTCTGGCAGGTTTTCCGCTTTGCCGCGCCGACGCTGATGGCGGGCAATGTCGGCCTGTTGAAGCATGCTTCGAACGTCTGGGGTTCGGCCCTGAATATTGAGGCCGTGTTTCGTGACGCGGGATTTCCGGAAGGCTGTTTCCAGACGCTGCTGATCGGCTCGAAAGCCGTTGAAGGCGTGATCCGCGACCCGCGCGTGAAGGCGGTGACGCTGACGGGATCGGGCCCGGCCGGGCGGGCCGTGGCCAGTGTTGCCGGTGAGGAACTGAAGCCGTCGCTGCTGGAACTTGGCGGGTCGGACGCGTTCATCGTGATGCCATCGGCCGACCTGGACAAGGCGGTGGATACGGCCGTCAAATCGCGCACACGCAATAATGGCCAGTCCTGCATCGCGGCGAAACGTTTCTTCGTCCATGCCGACATCTACGACGCTTTCACCAAGGCCTTCGTGGCGGAGATCGAAGCGCTGCGCGTCGGCGACCCCTTGCTGGACGAGACAGATATCGGGCCGCTGGCGACCGAAGCGATCCGCGACGAACTGGCCGAGCAGGTCGCGGCGACGCTGAAGGGCGGCGCCAAGCGGATCAGCACGCCGGCAGAAGTGGACGACACAGGCTGGTGGTTTGCGCCGCAGGTTCTGGCCGAGGCACCGGACGGTACGCCCGGCGCGGACGCGGAAATGTTCGGGCCGGTGGCGAATGTCTGGCGCGTCAACGGCCTGGGCGAGGCGATCACAAGGGCCAACCGGAGCGTTTACGGCCTCGGCTCGGCGATCTTCACGCAGGATGAAGGCGAGATCGAACAGGCCGTGTGCGACCTTGAAGCGGGTTCCACCTTTGTAAATGCTCTCGTCGCCTCGGACCCGCGCCTGCCCTTCGGCGGGATTAAACAGTCCGGCTACGGACGGGAACTCGCAGCGGACGGCATCAAGGCGTTCGTGAACCGGAAGACGGTTTCGATCAGCTGAGCCGCCGGGCGTGGACCGGGTCGATCCGAGACGCTCCCTTCTCCCTTGGGAGAGAGGGGGGATTCGGGACGCCATCGCATGAGGTCCCGGCATTCGCCTGGACTGCGGCGGCGGAAGGTATGGGGGCTGGCCTCGCGCGGCCCGGCCCGCTAGGCTGTCCCTGAAACCAAATCATCAGAGAGCCGCATCATGAGTATAGCACCGCGCAAGCTGGGGTCGGACACGGTTTATCCTGTAGGACTAGGGTGCATGAACCTGCATCATGGCTATGGGCCGCCATCGGATGAGCGCGATGCCGCAGCGCTGCTGCATGAGGCACTCGACCTCGGCTACAATTTTCTCGACACGGCGACGATCTATGGCTTCGGCAAGAACGAGGCGCTGATCGGCGAGACGCTGAAGGACAGGAAGAACGGCTACGTGCAGGCGAGCAAATGCGTGTTGCTGTACGATGGCGAGAAGCGGCGGATCGATGCGCGGCCAGAAAGCATCAAGGCGGCCTGCGAGGCGAGCCTGAAGCGGCTGCAGCGCGATGTGATCGACCTGTACTACATGCACCGGCCCGACAAGACCGTGCCGATCGAGGATTCCATGGGCGCGATGGCGGACCTCGTGAAAGCGGGCAAGATCCGCATGGTGGGCCTGTCGGAAATGGGTGAGGGTCTGCTGCGCCGGGCCCATGCGGTGCATCCCGTTTCGGCGATGCAGTCTGAATATTCGCTGCTGACGCGCAATCCGGAGATCGCGGTGCTGGACGCCTGCAAGGAACTGGGCGTGACCTTCGTACCCTTCTCGCCGGTTGGGCGCGGCTACCTTGCCGACAACCCGCCTGCGCCGAAGGACTACCATGCTGCCGACATGCGGCGCATCTTCCCGCGCTGGACCGAACCCTACTGGAGCGAGAACCTGCCGCTGCTGAATCAGGCGCAGGAGTTGGCGGGCGACCTGGGGCTGACGACATCGCAGCTCGCGATTGCCTGGACGCTAGCGAAGGACCCCGATTGCGTGCCGATCCCGGGCACGACGAACGCCAAGCATTTGCGGGACAATTTCGCGGCGGCGCAGGTCTCGCTGACGCCTGAGCAGGTGGCGCATCTCGACGCAGTGTTCACGCCCGAGGCGGTGAAAGGGCCCCGCTATAACGAGATGGCGCAGGCCAGCGTGGATACCGAGCAATACGCCTTCGAACTGGCGGCGGGATGAGCGTTCGCGTAATGGTTGCGTGAGGCTGTGAAAGGCCGGATTTCCCTGTATAAGCCGGGCAATGAACCAGATCGACACTTCCGGCAGGCCCAGCCTGCAAGCCATTCCGGCTGACAGCGCCCTGCCCGGGCTGCTGGCCAGGCTGCCGGACTGGATGCAGCCTTACGCCATGCTGGCGCGGCTGGACCGGCCCGTCGGCATCTGGCTGCTCTACCTGCCCTGCCTGATTGGCCTCGCCTTCGTGCGGATGCGCACGGGGCTGTACCTTGTGGACCTGTTCTGGGTGCCGCTGTTCCTGCTGGGCGCGGTGGCTATGCGCGGCGCGGGTTGCACCTGGAACGACATTACCGACAAGGATTTCGATGCGCAGGTGGCACGCACGGCGCTGAGGCCGCTGCCGTCGGGCGCGGTGACACTGCGCGAGGCATTCACTTTTCTCGGTGTGCAGCTGGCGGTGGGGCTGGCCGTGTGGGCCTGCCTGCCGGGCGACGCGAAACTGGTGGCGCTGTTGGCGCTGCCCCTGGTGGCGGCCTATCCGTTCATGAAACGGGTGACCTGGTGGCCGCAGGCCTGGCTGGGCCTGACCTTCAACTGGGGCGTTCTCGTCGGCGCGGCGACGGCAGGCATCCTGTCGGTGCCGGTGTTCATCCTCTATGCCGGGCTGGTCCTGTGGACGATTGCCTATGACACGATCTACGCCCTGCAGGATCGCGAAGACGACGCGCTGATCGGCGTGCGCTCGACCGCGCGCCTGTTCGGCAAGCGGGCGGTTCTGGCGAGCTTTTGTTTCCATATGGGCGCAGCCGCGCTGGTGGCGCTGGCCGCCGTGTTCAACGGGTCGGTCCGGGCGGGCGCCGTGACTGCGCTGGCTTTCTTCGCCCATGGCGTGTGGCAGGTGGTGCGGCTGAAAACGAGCCAGGAGCAGGACGCACTGGGCGTGTTCAAATCGAATGTCTGGGCCGGGGCGATCATTGCCGGCGGCTTCCTGCTGGCGGCGATGCTGCCGACGCCGAAGCCGCGCTCGCTGTTTGCCGAGCACGAGACCGTTCCTGCCGGACCTTCGGAAACACTTGTCCTGCCCTTCGGACTGGAACTCAAGCGCGAGCCCAAGGCTTCACACGCGGAAACCTGGATGGCGAGCGATGTGCTGCGCGCGCTGGAAAAGGAAGGCGTCGTCGTGGCGCCGGCGCAGCCTGAATAGGGCGGATTCGCCAGCACGAAAGCCCGGCGCAGGGTACGCGGTCACTGTCGGCAAGACGGCGCAAAGATCGCTGACGATCCGGAACGTCCGGGCATCCGGTCGGATGGCCGGCACGGGGCGCAGGCGTCCGCCGCGGGCCTTTGGCCATGCGCAGGGCGTGCGGTTCCGGATTTCGGAAGGGGGGTGGCGCGGGTATGGGGCGCGGACGGAACGCGCCCGCAAATGCGTTGCCAACGGCCACGGAAAACGCGCGGGCGGTGCCGGGCGGGTTGATCGGGCGGTACGCGCCAGACCGACCGCCCATGGCGCACGCTCCGTTGGCGGCGCCTTGCGACCCATCAGGATCAGCAGGCAGCGCAGGGCATGTTCCAGCATGGCGAGACTCGCCGATGTGCCCCGCAACAGGCGCGTCCGGACCCGGCCCGGTGCCAGCCGCATCACGGCCTTCACATAGAGGTGCAGCGCCCGTGTCGCGGCGCGCATCAGAGGCCAGGCGCGAGCGACGCGGCGGCGGGTTTGTGAGGGATCCGGAACATTTCGGGTCATGGCGCTTAGATAAGCCACAGACCTGTCACGGTCGGAGACGCGCGATGCGCTTTGCCGTGCCGGCAACAGGTCGGCAGAGGCAGTGGGGGGACAGGCCCGGCCTTGCAGGACAGGCGGGGGGCCATCATCGCCGCACTTGCATATACCCCCATAGGGTATTATATAAAGGCAGGACTCACCAAACGGAGCGAACGCACCATGGATACGTCTTCACACGATCATACACATCACACACACAAGACAGCCGACTCGCCTGCGGCGGATGCCTGCTGCCACGGCGGCGCTGCGGCGAAGGCCGGCACGGAATATGACCATGTGCCGGAACATTATTCCGGCACCGTGTGGACCTGCCCGATGCACCCGCAGGTGCGCGAGACCTCGAACACTGGCTGTCCGATCTGCGGCATGTCGCTGGAACCGGAAACCGTGTCGCTGGACGAGGACACGAGCGAAATGGATGACATGACGCGCCGGTTCTGGATCAGCACGGCGTTTGCCCTGCCCCTGTTTGTCTACGCGATGAGCGACATGATTCCGGGCCAGCCCCTGCACGGGATAGTCCCGCCTGGCGTGGCGCAATGGATCCAGCTGGCGTTGGCCGCGCCGGTCGTGCTGTGGGGCGCAGCGCCCTTCTTCGTGCGCGGCTGGCGCTCGGTCAAAACCATGAACCCGAACATGTTCACGCTGATCGCGCTGGGCGTGGGCACGGCGTTCCTGTTCAGCCTGGTCGCAACTATCGCGCCGGGCCTGTTCCCCGACGACTTCCGGGACATGGATGGCAACGTCCACGTCTACTTCGAAGCCGCCGCTGTCATTGTGGCGCTCGTCCTGCTTGGGCAGGTGATGGAACTGCGCGCGCGCAGCGCCACGTCCGGCGCGATCCGCGCCCTGTTGCAGCTGACGCCGCCGACGGCGCGGATCATCCGCGCGGATGGCAGCGAGGAAGATGTCGATCTCGACACGGTCAAATCCGGAGACCGCCTGCGCATCCGCCCCGGCGAGAAAGTGCCGGTGGACGGCGAGGTGGCCGAGGGCCATTCCTCCGTCGATGAATCCATGGTGACGGGCGAGCCCGTGCCGGTGGCGAAGGCGGTCGGCGATGCGGTCACCGGCGGCACGGTGAACACAACCGGCGCGCTGGTGATGACCGCAACGCGCGTGGGCGACGATACGGTTCTGGCGCAGATCGTGCGCATGGTGGCCGAGGCGCAGCGCTCGCGGGCGCCGATCCAGCGGCTGGCCGATATTGTGGCAGCCTGGTTCGTGCCAGCCGTCGTGGCATCGTCCGTATTGACGTTCATCGTGTGGGCCCTGTTCGGGCCGGACCCGGCGCTGGCCTTTGCGCTGGTCAATGCCGTGGCCGTGCTGATCATAGCCTGCCCCTGTGCGCTTGGCCTCGCGACACCGATGTCGATCATGGTGGGCACAGGAAAGGGCGCGCAGAACGGCATCCTGATCCGCAATGCCGAAGCGCTGGAGACGCTGGAGAAAGTGGACACTGTCGTCGTCGACAAGACCGGCACACTGACCGAAGGCAAGCCGAAACTGGTGACCGTGGAGCCCGCCGGGGGCTGGGACGAAACCGGGCTGCTGAAGCTTATCGCGGCCGTCGAAGCGGCGAGCGAGCACCCGCTGGCAGCCGCCATCGTGAGCGGCGCGGAAGCGCGCGGCATCAAGACGAGCGTGGCCCAGGACTTCGAGTCCGTCACGGGCGAAGGCGCTCAGGGTACGGTTGACGGCAAGTCGGTTGCCATCGGCAATGCGAAGATGATGCGCCGGGTCGGTGGGTTTGATGACGCATGGGGCGAGGCCGCCCAGTCATACAGGGAAGACGGCCAGACCGTGATGTTCGTGGCGGTCAATGGCAAGGCGGCAGGCCTGATCGGCGTCGCCGACCCGATCAAGGCGACCACGAAAGAAGCGATTGCGCGCCTGCACGCGCAGGGCCTGAAAGTGGTGATGCTGACTGGCGACAACGAGGCGACGGCGCGGGCCGTGGCCCGGCAGGTGGGCATTGATGACGTGCACGCCGACGTTTCGCCGGAGGACAAGAACCGGATCGTGCGTGCGCTGCAGGCGGGCGGCGCGGTGGTGGCGATGGCGGGAGACGGCATCAATGACGCCCCGGCGCTGGCACAGGCCGATGTCGGCATCGCGATGGGCACCGGCACCGACGTTGCCATGCAGAGCGCCGGCGTGACGCTGGTGAAGGGCGACATGCTGGGCATTGCCCGGGCGACCGCGCTGAGCCGCGCCACGATGCGCAATATCAGGCAGAACCTGTTCTTCGCATTCATTTACAATACGCTGGGCGTGCCGCTGGCGGCAGGCGTGCTCTATCCCGTGTTCGGCCTGTTGCTGAGCCCGATGATTGCCGCCGCCGCGATGAGCCTGTCATCGGTTTCGGTGATCGGCAACGCGCTGCGCCTGCGCGCATTGAAGCTGTAATGGGCACTTCATATGAAAAGAACAGCCTGACGCTTCCGGGCGCCGTGGCTATGGGAACAGGCGTGATGATTGGCGCGGGCATTTTTGCGCTGACGGGGCAGGTCGCCGAGCTGGCGGGAGCCCTGTTCCCGCTCGCCTTCCTGATGGCAGCGATCGTGTGCGGATTCAGTGCGTACTCGTACATCAAGGTGTCGAACAAGTATCCGTCGGCGGGCGGCATCGCGATGATCCTGAAGAAGGCCTATGGCCCGGGCATGGTGACCGGCGGGGCAGCCCTGCTGATGGCCTTTTCGATGATCATCAATGAGAGCCTCGTGGCGCGCACGTTTGGCACTTATACATTGCAGCTGTTCGGAATCCAGGGCGGCATTCTCGTTCCCGTGCTGGCGCTCGGGCTGATTGTCGGCGCCTTCCTTGTGAATATCGCCGGCAATGACGTGGTCGGATCGGTGTCGAAAGTGACTGCCGTGCTGAAGATTGGCGGCATCCTCGTGTTCGCGCTGGTGGCGCTGTGGGCGGCGGGATTTGCGTTCCAACCCGCTGCGAACGGCGTTGCCGAGACGGCATCGGCTGGCGGATTCCTTGCGGGCGTCGCGCTCGCCATCCTAGCCTACAAGGGCTTCACGACGATCACCAATAGTGGCGACGAGGTGAAGGACCCGAAGAAGAATGTCGGCCGGGCGATCATGATCTCGCTGGCAATTTGCACGCTGATCTACCTGCTCGTCTGCTATGCCGTCGGCTCGACCCTCAGCATCGAGGAAATCGTCAAGGCGAAGGATTATGCGCTGGCCGAGGCCGCGCGTCCCGCCGTCGGCGAATACGGTGTCTGGTTCACGGTGGCGATTGCCATCATCGCGACCGCCTCCGGCCTGCTGGCGAGCGTGTTCGCCGTGTCACGGATGCTGGCCATGCTTGTCGAGATGAAGCTGATTCCGGAGCCGAAGCTCGGCCTGCCGGGTGACACGCAGACCCATACGCTGGTCTATACGGTGGCACTGGCGGGCCCGCTGGCCGCGTTTTTCGACCTGTCGCGCATCGCGTCGCTGGGCGCCATTTTCTACATCGTCATGGACATCATCATCCATTGGGGCGTCTACCGGCACCTGCGCGAGGATGTAGGCGCAAGCGCGCCAATACTGATCACCGCGATCGTTCTGGACGCTGTTGCGCTCGGCGCATTTCTGGTGATGAAATCGCAAAGTGATCCGGTCATTGTCGTGATCGCGGTGACAGGCATGGCCGTGATCTTCGCCTTTGAAAAATTCTATCTATCAAGGGCCGGGGATACGGCCAAAACAGAGACTTGAAGCCAGAGGAACCGCCAGATGAAGACAGAGACACGAGACAAAGCCGCCAAACGTCTTGCCCGGATCGAGGGACAGGTGCGGGGCGTCGCCAAGATGGTGGGCGAGGACCGCTATTGCGTGGACATCGTGCGGCAGGTGCAGGCGATCAAGGCGGCACTGACCGGACTCGAGGGACTGATTCTCGACGACCATATCGCGACCTGCGTCGAGCATGCGCTGGAAGGTGGCGATCTCAATGCGCGGCGGGAAAAGGTGGAAGAACTGGTCGCCGTGCTGGGCGGGCGAAAGAAGTAGGCTGGACGGGCGATGCGCTTCGCCCGCCGTAAGCTGCGTGCGTCGCGGTGCCGGACGCTTGATACGCATCTGAGTTGCTGCGCGCCGGTACTGAAAGCGAAGTTGACGAGAATTGTTCACTATTCTAGGAAAACAGCGTTCTCAGGCTCGTCTCAGTGCACTGGCATGAACACCAGGGAAGATGGACGATGCTCGCAGCCAAGCACCCTCACGAGGCTGAACGCCTGGCTGCCCTGTACCGATATGACATACTCGACACGGACCGAGAGGCCGATTTCGACGATATCGTCGAGCTGGCTGCCGAACTGTGTGGCGCGAAGATTTCGGTCATCAACCTGATCGATACCGACCGCCAGTGGTTCAAGGCGGAGACCGGACTGGGCGTGCGCGAAACGCCGCTGGACACATCGATCTGTTCGCACGTTATCCTTGAGAATGATTTCGTCGAGATCACGGACACGCGCGCCGACAATCGCACGCAGGACAACCCGCTCTGCCTCGATGAGCCGGGCCTGCGCTTCTATGCTGGCGCGCTGCTGAAATCCCACGACGGTTTCCCGATCGGCACGCTCTGCGTCCTTCACGACGAGCCCTATGCGCTGAGCGCATTTCAGAAGAAGTCCCTTCGCACGCTGGCCAGGCTGGTCATGCGCGAACTGGACCTGCGAATGGCGCTTCGCGACCAGCAGGTGCTGCTGGGCGAAATGGATCACCGCGTGAAGAATTCGCTGCAATCGGTGAGCTCGCTGGTGCGGCTCTACCAGTCACGCGCCGGCGAGGAAAACCATGACGCATTCGACGCGGTATCCCGACGGGTCGATGCCATTTCCCTGCTGCACCAGGAGCTGCACCAGGCCGCAGAAATCGAGACCGTGCCCCTGGCGCGGTTCATTCCGCGCGTGATCGCGCTGTTGCAGGATTCAGCACCGGAAAACATCACGATCGAAGCCGACATCGACAAGATCAAGGTCGGATCGACCCATGCCTCGGCCATCGGCATTATTGTCAGCGAGTTCGTCGCCAATTCGATCAAGCACGGCTTTGCCGACAATCGCGCGGGCACCATTTCGCTAAGCCTGCTGAACGGGGCGGACAGGCACGTGACCCTGACCTGCAGCGACAATGGCGCGGGCACAGGTTCGCCCACCCGGCCAACGAGCGCCGCCGAGGGGCTCGGGCACCGGCTGGTCGATGCGGCCGCCTCGCAGCTCGGCTCGAAAGTGACGCGCACGGCTACCGAAGACGGCTTTTCGCTAAGCCTGAAATTCGCCTTGGCCTGAACCGGCACCATTCTTCCCGACACTGACATATTCCAGTTCTGCTCACGGAGCATAAAGCCGGAACGTTCCGGTCCAAATAACAAGGTTGCCCTGCCCCTCCCTACTGCCTCAGGGCTGATTCCGTCGACACTGCCTCACCTGAGGATCGATCAAGATTTTCCACGATCCATTCAATGGATCGACCATCCGCATTCGACCATGGAATGTCCGGTATGACCCCGGCGCCACTCTCCTCGCCGGAAGCGCGTGTGAGCACGTAAAGCGGTGCCCGAACGTTAAATCCTGTTCGCGGCAGCTCAAAATGCTGGACTTGCGCAGTTTGGTTGGCCCTACCCTCTGTCTCTTCTCCAGCAACCGATCCAAGTTGGAAATCCTGGATGATCGTTGAAAAGACGATGGCTTGGGAGTAAGTCGCCGGGCCGACCAGTATGATTACCTCACCATCGAAAAGCTGGCCCATGGAGTTTACAGGCTCAACCCACTGGGCGAAGGGCATTGCCACCACAGAACCCGGCTCGGCCCCCGGAATAAGCCCCATATTGTCTTCAGTCACACGGGCGCGGACCGCAGACATTGGCGTGTAACGCTCCGACGTAAGATAACCGAGCAATCGATCCGAAAGTTCATGCGCGCCGCCGCCATTGCCGCGCAGATCAATGACCAGGCGCGTTGCTCGCGCACTTTCGATTCGCGCGAAACTCTCTTCAAGAAATGCGGTAAAGGCCGCCTCGTAATCTCTCTCGAAAGTATCAATCCGCATTACCGCTGTTGAATGAACAAGCAGCAAGTCGAAAGGGGCGGCCTCCGAAGCGCTTACCGTTGATGATATCTGAGTTACGACGCGCTCAGTACCGTCCGTTCCCTGCAGTCGAATCTCCGCCGGCATTGCGCCATCAAGATGAAGCGCCAGGAATTCCCCGAAGCGGAGCTCAAGAATGCGCGATCTCAAGGTATCAGATTCGCCGCGCAACAGTGGCAAGGTCCGAACAATCATGTCCGAGACCGAAGCGCCGTTTACCGCTATGATCTCCTCGCGCTGCTCGTCCGGATTGCCTGCCGGAATGTAGGCGCGAGCACCTTCAATTTCGACGCGCCAGGCCTCGGATTCCCGGACTGCCGCAGGCAGATCCAGCCCCATGTGTGCGTCATCCAGATAACGGTTGAGTTGCGCAAATGTGTGCCATACTTCAGATACGCTCATTTCATTACGTATCTGCGCACGAACCCGATCGACCTGGTGCCCGAAAGCGTCCTGTTCGACAGCCAGTTCGAACGCCGGATGGGTCGAGCGTGTCCAGTCCAACCAGGTATCGAGATCCGTCTCCAGTTCCGCCTGGCTCCATCCAGCAGGCTCTCGCTGGACCTTAGGGGTTGCCACACAGCCCACGAGCGCGAGAGCGGTCGCGATGAAGGTCGCGGTGATCGCAGAATTCAGCATTGAAAATCACTCCTCATCCGATTGAAAGCGGACTGAACCGGTCGGGCTCACATCATCTCTGACCACCTAAGCTGGCTTGCACCAGTCGGGCGGGGACATGCCTGCCGGATCTGCCGGGTGCGGCAGCAGCATGAACTCAGGAAAGGGTGTGACGCGTGGATAGTCGCCGATCCCGGCGAAGGCGGCGGTCACGTCGCCCAGCGCATTTCCCGGCAGCTCCAGCAGGTGTTCACCGCGGCGCGACTTGTCCTGTTGGCCAAACGACTGGCCCGGCGCTGCCTTCATCTCCACATGCCCGCCAAGCAGCCAGTCGATTTGATGGATTTCCGCAAAATCAGCAACACGGTCGAGGGAGGCCGCATACTCACCGGCCTCTTCGCATACGAAGTACAGCCGCCCCGGATAGATGGCGTCCCCCGAGAACATGATGCGCGTGGCTGCGTCATAGACCATGACGTGCGAGGCATGATGCCCCGGGGTCGGCAGTACGTCCACTTTGCGTCCGCCAAGATCCAGCGTTCCTACATCGTCCGGCCACCGATCGATACCGAAGAACCCAGCCACGTCGTCAGTCGTGTGCCCGACAACAATTGTATCGGGCCGGCCGGCAAAGCCGGCATCGCCGCCGACATGATCGCCGTGACCATGCGTATGCATGACCACGAGCGGCAGTCCGGCGTGTCCGGTGTCCGCGAGCAACCTGTCCACTTCGGCGCGAGTGTCTGCGCCTTCAGCGCCTGTGTCGATGAGGAGCGCCTTGTCCTCTCCGATCAGGAGGTAGAGGAATGGCGCCTCGAAACTGGTGCGCAGCGACTGGCGCAGGACGAACGTGTTCGCATCGATCTCCTGCACCTGGAACGCGGGTTCATCCGGATCAATGCCACTGTTCCACGCTTGCGCGAATATTGAAGAAGGCTGCACTGCGATGGCGGCTTCCTGCGTTTCGCAGGCCGAGAGGCTGGCGAGCAGGACTGTAGACAGGAAAAGGTTTGTGAGTCGGGTCATGTCAGTCGTCTTTCATGCGAGTGAGAAGTGGCGCGTTGAGAAGGGAGTTTGCCGCGCGCTGGATGACGGCGGAGAGGTCGCACCCGAGTTCATCGGAGAGGGCTTCGAAAGCCAGGCCGGCTTTCGCGAGCCGCGCCGTGAGCACCTCGAATTGAGCGGTTCCCTGCCGCGTCAGGCGGAGCAGCTTGCGGCGACCATCGCCTGGATCGTCGATGCGCTCCACGATACCAAGCTGAATCAGGAGGTCCACGCGCTGGGTGGCAACCTGATGAGGCTGGCCAAGCGCCCGGGCGATATCGGCGGTCGAGGTCGGCTGATGCTCGCCGATAAACAAAACAGTCGAGACAGCCCGCGACGGGAATGTGATCCCGGCCGCGTCCAGCATATCGTTTCCCTGGGCGACGATCAGTTCTGCCAGCCGCTCAAGCTGGTAGGCGATGAATGCGGGACCCAGCCTGTGTGTATCGATGAAATTTTCGTCGCGCATTTGCCTCGCACCCTTTTATACAGTCTATTGTGCAATTGGTTGTATTGTTGAGCACTGTCAAGCCCGACGGCCTGCGCATCCATCACATCTTGTCGTGCCGGTTGCGTGCGCGATAAGTGCAGAATAGGCTGGGGCCATGACAGTTGTAGTGGAAATGGTATCGGACCTGGTTTGCCCGTGGTGCTGGCTGGGACTTCGCAGGATCGAGGCGGCGCGCAAGCTCGCCCCCGAGGTAGATGTGCAACTCGTGTTCCGGCCCTTCGAGCTGGACCCGACGATCCCGGCGGCAGGCGTCGACTACAAGGCCTACATGAAGGAGAAGTTCGGCGTTTCGGACGAGAGCCGCGAACGCTCCGGCACCATGCGCCAGGCACTGGTCGACTATGGCGAGGCCGAGGGCATTCCCTACCATTTCGACAAGATCACGCGCCGGCCCAACAGTTTCGACGCGCACCGGCTGGTGCGCTGGGCACAGGGACAGGACAAGGGCGCCGAAGCCAAGGAAGCGCTGTTCAAAGCCTTCTTCGAGGACGGGCGCGATATTGGCGACCATGAGGTCCTCATCGATGTGGCGCGGGAGATCGACCTCGACCCGGCGATCGTGGCCGACCTGCTCAAGAGCGATGCCGATGTGCAGGCCGTGCGCGAAGAGGCCGAGACCTTCCGCCAGATGGGCGTGAGCGGCGTGCCGACCTATATCGCCAATCGCGCGGTGGCCGTGCAGGGCGCCGAGAGCGCCGAGAAGCTGGCCAAGTTCCTGCAACATGCTGCGGCGCAACTGCCGCAGGAACGCCCGGCAGGCGGCGCCTGAATGAGCGACCTTGTCAGCGTGACGCGCGAAGGACGAATTGCCACCGTGCGCTTCGATACGGGCAGCCGCTCCAATGCCCTCAGCCAGAAACTGATGCGGGCGCTGACCGAGACGGCGCAGGGCTTCCATGACTGCCCGGATATTTCCGCCGTCATCCTGACAGGTCGCGACGACCAGTTCTGCATGGGCGCCGACCTGAAGGACCCGGAAGGCAATACGGCAGCCCAGGTGCCGCTGGGCCAGCGGCGCGTGCAGCTGCGCCGGGGGCCACGCCTGTGCCAGGCGTGGGAGGATATCGATGCGCTGACCATTTGCGCTGTCGAAGGCTGGTGCGTCGGCGGCGGCACGGCGCTGGCGACGGCCTGCGACCTGCGGGTGGCGGCGGACAATGCCACCTTCTACGTGCCGGAAGTCGAGCGCGGCATGAACATGAGCTGGGGCTCGATCCCGCGCTTCGTCGCGCTGGTCGGCCCGGCGCGGACGAAGCGCATCGCGGCCCTGTGCGAGAAGATTGATGCGGCGACGGCGCTGGCCTGGGGCCTGTGCGACCATGTCGTGCCGGCGGGCGCGGCGCTGGCCAAGGCGCGCGAGATTGCCGAAGCGGCCGCCGCCCTGCCCCCGACGGCGCTGAAAAGCGTGAAGCAGGACGTGAATGTCGCGGCAATGGCGCTGGCCCGGGCGACCGGCCACCGCGACCTTGAGGCGTTTGCCCTGCTGCAGCAGTCGGATGATTTCAAGGAGGGCGTCAGCGCCTTCCTCAAAGGGCGAAAGCCCGACTTCACCGGAGACTGAGCGCATGACCTGGCTGATCCCACCGCGCCTTTTGCTCGCCCTGTCGCTGCTGATGATCCTCGTGCATTGGCTGGCGCCGCTGGCGACAGTGGTGCCACCGCACTGGAACCTGATCGGCATCCTGCTGATGGCGGGCGGGTTCTGGATGGCGCTGGCGATCGCGCGGCGCTTCCGCAAGGTGGACACAGAGATCAACACGTTCAAGACACCGCGCCAGCTGGTCACGGACGGCCTGTTCGGGCTGACGCGTAACCCGATCTATCTCGGCATGACGATATTCCTGGCCGGGCTCGCCGTCTTCCTCGGCACCGCCAGCCCCTGGACCGGACCGGTCGTGTTCTTTCTCGTGGCCAATGGCTGGTATATCCCGGTGGAGGAACGCAATGCGGCAGAGCATTTTGGTGCCGACTATGCCGCATACCGCACGCGCGTACGCCGCTGGCTGTGAGGCCTAGCTGAGCTGGAGGTCGACGAGGCGGCGATAGGCGCCGTTCTTGTCCATCAGCGCCGCGTGGGTGCCATCCTCGACGGCGCGGCCGTCTTCCATGACGATGATGCGGTCGGCGGCGCGGACGGTCGAGAGGCGGTGGGCAATGATCAGCGTGGTACGTCCGGCGGAGAATTTGGCGAGGGCGTCCTGTACCTTCGCTTCGCTCTCGGCATCGAGGGCGGAGGTGGCTTCATCGAGCAGCAGGATCGGCGCGGCGCGCAGGATGGCGCGGGCGAGCGCGACGCGCTGGCGCTGGCCGCCGGAGAGGTTGCGGCCCATTTCACCGGCGGGGGCGTCATAACCGCCCGGCAGTGCACGGATGAACTCGTGGGCGTTGGCCGCATGGGCGGCGGCTTCGATCTCGGCCTCGCTAGCGCCGAGGCGGCCGAGCGCGATATTGGCGCGGATCGTGTCGTCGAACAGAGCCGCGTCCTGGGCGACAAGGCCCATATGGGCGCGCAGACCGGCGCCGCTGACATCGCGAACATTCGTTCCGTCGACGGAGACTGTGCCGCCTGTGGGATCGTAGAGGCGCAGGAGCAGGTTGAAGACGGTGGACTTGCCGGCGCCGGACGGGCCGACAAGGGCGATCGTCTCGCCGGGATTGGCCGTGAAGGAGAGGCCTTTCAGGGCCTCGGTGCCATCCGGATAGGCAAAGCGGACATCATCGAAAGCGATGGTGCCGGTGACCCAGGCGATGGGCTGGGCGCCGGGAGCGTCGGCGATCTCGGGCGCGGCATCGGTGATTTCGAAGACGCGGTCTGCGGCGGCGCCGCCTTCCTGCGCTACCGAGTTCAGCGTGCCCAGCGCCCTCAGTTCCGGCGCGGCGACGGCAATGGCGCCGACGATGCCGACGAAGTTGCCGAGCGACGTGTCGCCCTGCGCGATACGCCAGGCGGTAAGCGCGAGAATGCCGACAAGGGCCAAGCCACCGGTGATTTCGAGGATGGGATCGACGGCGGCACGGTCTGTGAGCACTTTGAGAAAGAGTCGCGAGCGTTCGGCAAAGCCGCGCCCGGCGCGGGCCTTCTGGTAGTCCTCGAGGCCATAGGCCTTGACCACGCGGGCGGACTGGAAGGCTTCGCCGAGCAGGGAAGTCACCTGGCCGATCTGCTGTTGCGACTGACGCGAGCGTTTGCGGACCCGGTTGCCGAGGGCAAGGACGGGTGCGAAGGCGATGGGATAGATGACGAGGAGGACGAGGGTCAGCTTCCAGTCCATGACGAGCATGGTGATAAAGACGCCGATGACGGTGAGCACGCCCTTGGTGAGATTGTTCGCGATGCGCAGGCCGGCGTCGCGCAGGGCATTCACGTCATTGATGAAACGCGAAACGAATCCGCCCGACGCCTCAGCCGCGATACGGGCATAGTCGCCATCGGTGAGGGCACCGAACTGATCCTGCTGGATATCGACAATGGCGCGCTGGACGCCGGTATTGTTGAAGATCGTCATGCCATAGAGCGCCAGCGAGCGGACAATGGCGGCGAGGCCGATTATGGCGATCAGCCACCAGAGGCTGGTTGGGACCTCAACCCGTTCGGGTCCGGTCAGGGCTTCGAGGCCTTCGACGACGAGTTTCAGGAGGTAGCCATAGGACGCGGCCGCGACAGAGGTCAGCGCGGCGCACAGCGTTCCCGCCGCGAACCAGCGCCAGTGCGCGGCAAAGCGCTCCCGGCCGAGACGCGTCAGGGCGCCGGAGCGGCGCACCGGTTTGGCCGGATCAGACGTGATGGTGTTCCCCCGTCTCCGGGTCGAGCAGCCGGTGGGCGTGGAGGATGAAATACCGCATTTCGGCATTGTCGACCGTGCGGTGGGCTGCGGCCTTCCAGGCGTCATAGGCTTCCCTGTAGGAGCCGAAGGCACCGATGAAGTCCATTTTCGAGAGGTCTTCGAATTCGACCTTGTTCACGTCCTTCAGCTCACCGCCAAACACGATATGGAGAAGCTGTTTTCCGGCTTGAGGCGCGTCGCCCATCTTGACTGGCTCCGTTTTGACAATGGTTACGGCCTGGACCGCTTTTTCCTGTGGGTCGGGTATATCCACAAAACCTGACCGGCGCACTAACAGAGGATGCAGCCGTTTGCCAGACGCGATGATGCTGCGCTGAGCCGGAATGGCCCGGTTGAACTGCAGCGTCTCGCCCTTGTGGGTGGTGGCGATGCCACCCGCTTCGCTGACCAGTATGGCCCCTGCAGCGAGATCCCAGTCGGACTTGTGGCTTAGGACCAGCGTGGCATCCCAGGCGCCGGACGCCACGAAGGCCATGCGCAGCAGCGTGGAATTGGGCTTCGGGCGCGGCACAGTGACGGCGGGCCAGGGTTCGGGCCAGCCCTTGTGGTTCAGCATTTCCTCAGCAGCGATCAGGCGGCACCCGGTCTCGCTCTGGCACTCGGAGACGCGCATGACTTCGCCGTTGAGGTAGGCGCCGGCGCCGATACGGGCCTCGTAGAGCTGGCCGAGCGCAGGCGCATAGAGGACCCCGGCGACGGCCCGGCCTTCTTCGACGATGGCAAGGCCGACACACCAGTTCGGATCGCCGCGCATGTAGGCGCGGGTACCGTCAATCGGATCGACGACCCAGCAACGGTCCCTCTGACGGGCGGCAGGGTCGTCGAGCGTCTCTTCCGACAGCCAGCCATATTCCGGCCGGGAGGCCGAGAGGCGCAGGTCGCAGAGCTGGTTGACGGCCATGTCGGCTTCAGTGACTGGGCTTCCGCCCGTCTTCTCCCAGGCGCGCGCCGACTGGCCTTCCAGCGTATAAGACAAAGCCAGCTGGCCGGCCTCGATGGCGAGGCTCCGCAGTGTAACCAGATCTTCGATCAGCGTACGTTCAGCTGCCGGCAAGACTCATGTCCTCGACGAGGATGCTGGGCGCGTCGCGCGTGCCACGGAATTCAAGATCGGAAGCCGGAATGAGGCGCGCAAAGATCGCCGGCAAGTCGCCCGCGATGGTCACTTCGGACACCGGATAGGCAATCTCGCCATTCTCGAACCAAAAGCCCGCGACGCCGACGGAATAGTCGCCGGTGTTCGGATTGATCGACGGACCGAACATGTCGGTGACCATGAGGCCCTTGCCGGCCTGGGCCATAAGTTCGGCAGGCGTCTTCTCGCCAGCCTTAAGATAGAGGTTCGAGGTCGTGACGCCCGGCGGGTCGCCGAAGCCGAGCGCGGAGAAGCCATTGGGCTTGAGGCCGAGCTGGCGAGCCGAAGGGCCGTTGAGCAACCATTCGGTGAGTCGGCCATCCTCGATCAGGTAGGTCTCCTTCACGGGCAGGCCCTCGCCATCATGGCTGCGCGAGCCCATGCCCATGGGACGGAACGGATCATCGATCACATTGACGCCCCTGGCAAAGACCTGCGTGTCCATGCACTCTTTCAGGAAGCTGACGCCACGCGCGATGGATGGACCGGAAATCGCGCTCATCAGCGCGCCGATCAGGCCGCTTGAGACGCGCCGGTCATAGAGGACAGCAGCCTTCTGGGTTTCCAGCTTGCGGGCGCCGAGGCGGGCAATGGTCCGCTCGCCAGCGGTGCGGCCGATCTCTTCGGCGGACGGGCGGTCGGCGGCGTAGCGCACCGACCAGCTTTCATAGTCGCGCTCCATGGCGCCATTTTTTTCGGCAACCGAAGCAAGGCCGAGGCTGGTGCTTGTGCCGGTCTTGTAGGCGGCAAAGCCGTTGGACGCGGCAACCCAGCGGCTGGACCGGTTCCATGAAGCGCCGCAGCCGGCGACCGTCTTGATGCCTTTAACGGCCAGCGCGGCGGATTCGGCCGCGAGGGATTCGCTTTCGAGCGTCTCGGCGGATATTTCAGGCTCGCCCGTCAGGTCCATGTCGAGGGCGCCGGTGGCAAGTTCGCTGGCGTCCGGCAGGCCGCAATACTTGTCTTCCGGCACGGCGCGGGCCATCGCGGCGCAACGGGTGGCGAGGGCGTGGAGCCCTTCGGTGGAGAGATCGGAGCCGGACACGTGCGCCTGCCGCTTGCCGAAAAAGGCGCGAAGGGCGACGCTTGTGCTTTCTTCGCGCTCGATGCTTTCCATCTTGCCGTCACGGACGGAGACGCTGACGCCTTCGGCAGCGCCGATACGCGCATCTGCTGCGTCGGCGCCTGCTTTCAGGCACTGGTCTATGAGACCGGCGAGCAAATCAGCCGGTGGAGTCTTGAATTCAGCCATACCGGCTAGATGGACCGCGCCGCCGGGCTGTGCAACCGGTCAAATCAGGCGAGCGCGTGATAAATAAGCATGACTGCGATCAGGATCATCGCGATCCAGGTGACCACCATGCCAATCGCCCGAAGCGGCAAGATCGTGCGCGACAGGCCAATGGCATGGAGGACACGGCCCGCCGTGAAGGCGCTGCCGAGGATGTGGATCCAGAGCGCCGGGATGCCCATGAAGGCGGCTGTCACGAGACCGACCAGCATGGCCGGAATGTATTCGCTCGCATTGCCGTGCGTGCGCGTTCTCAGCTCAAGTTCGATATTCCCGCCATGACCGACTGAGACCTGCGCAGAACGGCGCATGAACACGACGCGCGAAGACAGGTAGATCAGCAATAATATATTGATGCCGACATAGATGGCGGCGGCTTCCAATGGTGGCAGGGTTCACTCCTCCCAGTAAAAATGCCGCCGGAATGTTCCGGCGGCATTGTCAGTTTTCCCCAATCGATCACGTCGCTCAGTCGTCGCGACGGGCGTCCGGCAGGCGGTCGTTTATGTCGTCGCGGATATCCATGAGCGTGACGATCAGGCCGCAGACCAGGCTGGCGGCGATCCAGCCGCCGGCTGTGAAGATCGCAAAGTCGGCAACCTGGGCCAGTCCACCGGTCAGGCCCAGCATTTCGTTGCTGAATTCGCCCTTGTTGTAGAGGCCGAGCGCAATGCCGCCGACGATGATCGCAATATAGGCCACGTAGACCATGATGCGGAAACTGTTGATGATTAAGAACTTCATGGGTGTCCCCTTCCTGTTGCGGTGCCGAATTTAGGCAGATTAGCGCGTGCCGTCACGCGATTACACGTATGAAACGAAGTTCGGGGCCGGAACGGTGCGAAATTGCATCAGGCCCGGCAGGCGATTTACTCCTTTGACGGCGCCAGTTTGCAGGTGAACATGTCGTTGACGACGGCGGCAAACTGGAGCTGTTCCTCATTGCTCAGCGACGTGACGAAGGTTTCGACATCGCGCTTTTCGCGTCCAATCGACTGGGCCGTGCGCTTGAACAGGTCCGGATCGAGCTTGGCCTCCATGGCATCGGCGATGCAGGCGCATGTCCGGGCGTTTTCGCCGCCTGTCGTGCAGGCTGTCACGATTGCCTTGTTATCGTTGTTGCCACTACAGGACGCGAGCAGCGTGATGGCCGCGAGAGAGAGGGCGAGGTGGCGCATTCTGGCGGCTCCGTAATCATATTCGTCGCGGAGCCAATCATGAATCTTTCGTCAGGGGAAGCGGCTATTCCCGCCCGATAATCTTGTCGATCTGCACTTTCGTGCCGAAGGATTCGAGGAAATCCTCCTTCACCGCGAGGCGATCATAGTCTTGCGCGACCCAATCGAGAAAGGGTTTCCAGTCGCCCGGCGCCCTGCCCTCATTGAACCGCGCATAGGTGTCGAAAAAGGCATCCAGCATGCCCGTCTTGCCGTGCTTGATATGCAGGTATTTGAATGACAGCTGCTCGCGCGCCACTTCGAACGGCACTTTTTCGTGCAGCAACTTGTACAGGACCGCCATCAGGCCAGCCCTGTCCGCGCCGGATTTGCAGTGCATCAGGGCCGGGTATTCGATCCGCGCGAACAGGTCACGGGCGCCGAAAATAGCTTCTTTCGTCGGCGTGTCGCGGGAAAAGACCTGGAAATCGACCAGTTCGATTCTGGCGGCCTCGCAGGCTTCCTTTTCCAGCAGGTAATAGCCCTTGGTGCTGGCGCCGCGCAGGTTGATGATGGTTCGAATGCCACGCTCGCGTGCATGCGCGGCGACCTGGCGCGGCGAGGGCTGATTGGCGCGCCACATGCCGGGGCCGCATTCGTGCAGGTTGCTGAACGCCGCCCGCAGGAAGCCGTGGTCGCCCCAGACAAGCTCGCGCCGCGCCCGTTTGCGCCCTGACAGCGTGGCGAGATCGGGCGCCACATGCGGGCGTTTCCTGGATTTCGGCGTGAGTTTGACCATGCTGCCTTCGCGATTACAGGGGTGCCCCGCCGCCTGCAAGGCGAGGCGGCAGTAAGTTTTTTTGATGATGGCTGCATCCAAACGGACGGCTCGCGGCATCTCCCCTGTGAAGCCGGGCAAAAGGATCCGGTGAAACCGTGAGAAAGACTATCCAATGGAAGACATTCTTGTTCCAATCGTCCTGTTCTCTGTCGTGCCCGTGTGCATCTGGCTGGTCAGCTATTTCAACTATCGCAAACGCCTGACGGCCCACGAGACCGTGCGCCATGCGATCGACAGCGGCCAGACCATCTCGCCGGAACTGATCGAGAAAATGTCGCTGCTGGTCGATCCGATCCGCGCCGACCTGCGCCGCGGCGTCCTGTTCATCGCCTTCGGCGCCGCCTTCGCTGTCCTCGGCCTGATGGTCGGTCACGAAGAAGGCGAAGCGATCCTGCCCATGCTCGGCGTGGCCTCGTTTCCGGTTTTCCTCGGACTGGCGTATCTTGGCCTCTGGGCATTCGGTCATGGCCGCAAACCGGCCTGATCTCTGGATCGTCGCTGAGGGAGGCACCGACATGCGCACTGACCCCGACCTGGCAGCCGATGCCGCACGCGGCAGCGACAGCGCGTTCGCTGAACTCGTGCGGCGCCACCAGGCCAGGGTGCGCGGCATGTCCCGGCGCCTTACCGCCTCGTCCGGCGATGCAGACGATATTGCGCAGGCGACGTTCCTGACCGCCTGGCAGAAAATCGGCACCTATGCCGGAGGCACCTTCGCGGCCTGGATCTGCACGATCTGCTACCGGGAATTCCTGCAGGTGCGACGCCGCCAGAAGCAAGAGATCGAATTTGACGAGACGGCGGAGATCATTCCCTTCGACCGGTCACAGGCGGACCCCACAGGCGACAGGATGGACCTGTCGCGCGCTCTCGCCAAACTGCCCGAAGCCCAGCGCATCTGCGTCACGCTATGTGTCGCCGCCAGCCTGAGCCACAGGGAAGCTGCCGAAGCGACCGGATGGCCGCTTGGCACGATAAAATCACATGTGACGCGCGGCGTGGCCGCGCTTCGCAAACACCTTGCCGCCACCGAAGTGGCATGATGGAGTAGAGACCATGCGAGACGAAGACACTCATGCCGACCTGACAGCCCTGTTCGCCGCCGAAGACCGCGAACATGAGGCCAAGCCCTTCGTGGACCAGGTGATGGGCCGGATCCGGGCGCAGGCCCGGGTGCGCAAGCTGTTGCTGGCGGTTGTTGGCGTGGGCGGCGCGCTGCTGGCGGCCTCGCAATTGCCGAATCTGCTGGCCGATTCAGTGGGCCTTGACGCGTCGCTGACGACATCCATCATTCAGGCTCAGAATGAAGTGAGTGCGCTGGCCAGCGCCAATCCGCTGTGGCTCGGCATTGCTGCGGTTGTGGGGCTGAGCCTGATGGCTGTGGCGGCGATGGAGCGGACTTAGGCTTGCGGCGCTGCCTAAGCGGCAGATCTGAACGCTCAGGATGAGCCGCTCCGAGAGATCAGCTGGATGGGCTGGCCCGCCAGCCCATGCCCTCGAGCAGGGCTTTCGTTTCATAGAGTGGCAGGCCGACGATCGTCGTGTAGCTGCCATTGATATGGGTGATGAAGGCGCCGGCCATGCCCTGGATGCCATAGCCGCCTGCCTTGCCCTGCCATTCGCCGCTGGCGACATAGACGGCGATCTCCTGATCGGTGAGGCGTTTCATCCTGACACGGGCAAGGACGGTGCGCGACTGCACCCGGCCGTCCGGTGCTTTCACGGCAATCCCGGTAATGCACTGGTGGGAACGCCCTGACAGCAGGCGCAGGAAGGCTTCGGCTTCAGCCGCGTCTTCGGCCTTTTCCAGGTTCCGTGTTCCCAGCGCGACGACCGTGTCGGCCGCAAGCACAAAGCCGTCGGCATCGCACGCCGCCGCCTTTTCGCGGGCGAGGCGTTCGGCCAGCGCGCGCGGAGACTCGTCCTTGCGCCGCGTTTCGTCAATGTCGGTGGGGGCGATGCGGGCCGGGACGATGCCGATCTGGGCAAGCAGGTCCCGCCGGCGCGGACTGGCGCTCGCAAGGATGAGCGGCGCGTGTCCGAAGCTCGCCATGCGTCTTACTTGAAGCGGTAGGTAATGCGACCCTTGGTCAGGTCGTAGGGGGTCATTTCAACCATGACCTTGTCGCCCGTCAGCACGCGGATACGGTTCTTGCGCATCTTGCCCGCTGTGTGAGCGATGATTTCGTGTTCGTTCTCGAGTTTGACGCGGAACGTCGCGTTCGGCAGCAGTTCGACGACCGTGCCTTCAAATTCAATCAGTTCTTCTTTCGACATGAAGTCTCCAAATTCAGAGCGGTCCGTTGCGCCGCCGAAACATATGTAGGGCGCGCCATAGCCCTTTGCACAGATTCCGGCAAGCGCGGAAGGTCAGAGGGGCTCGCGCTTGGCGATCGGTCACCGCTGGCTTAATGCTGGAAGCTCTGGAGGATACCATGCTTGATCTTGATCGCTTCGTCGAAGATTGCCGTGCCGCGGTGGCTGCTGACCCGACCCACAAGACCGTTCAGGACATCGTGGCGCGTGCGTTCAGCGATCCGGCGGACGTGCTGGCCGCCGTTGGCGAACCGACTGCGGGGGGAATTGTTCCGCTCCATGTCGCCGACGACCTCACGATCCTGAATGTGATCTGGAAGCCCGGAATGACGCTGATGCCCCACAATCACGAAATGTGGGCGGTGATCGGCGTCTATGGTGGCCGGGAAGACAATATCTTCTGGCGCCGGGTGAAGGACGATCCGGAGGGCCGTATCGAGGCCGCAGGCGCGAAAGCCCTGTCGACTGGCGATGTCACGCCGCTGGGCAAGGACGTGATTCACTCGGTGACGAACCCAATCCAGAAACTGACCGGGGCGATCCATGTCTATGGCGGCGACTTCTTCAAAATCCACCGCAGCGAATGGGATCCGGAACACCTCACAGAACAGGCCTATGACATCGAAAAAGCGAAAGCCATGTTCGGTCGCTGAGCGGCGAAAGACAGAATGTATGGACGCAGGACGACGCCAGCCTAGCGCGTCTGGCCCGCATGCAGGGCGCAGATAAGGGTGAACAGGCGGCGGGCGGTGTGGAAGTCGACATTGACCTTGCCTTCCAGCCGTTCGGCCAGGAGTTCGGATCCTTCATTGTGGATACCGCGCCGGGCCATGTCGATCGCCTCGATCTGGTGCGGCGTCTGGTTCCGAATGGCGTCGTAATAGCTGTCGCAAATCATGAAATAGTCGCGGATCACGCCCCGGAACGGGCCCATCGACATGATGAATGTGTGGACGTCCTCGCCCGCCTCGTCGCGAATGGCGAACACCAGCTTGCGCTCGACCTGCGAGAGGCTGAGGGCATAGGGACCGCGATCATGGTCTGGCAGCGCGAAACTGTTTTCCTCGATCAGGTCGAATATCGCGACGCGGCGCTCATGCTCGGCGTCCGGACCCGACGCGCCGAGGGTCTCGTCGTCAATGCTGACGGATATCAGGCGGTTGTCACCCATCGCCCCCACTCCGGTTCGTGCGGATGGAGATCGAGCGCGCATGGGCTGGCAGGCCTTCGGCTTCGGCGAGACGCATCGCCGCCGGGGCCAGCGCAGCAAAGCCTTCGGCACTGACGCGCTGGACGCTCATGCGTTTGAGGAAATCGTACAGGCCGAGGCCGGAGCCGAAGCGCGCCGCGCGGCTGGTCGGCAGCACATGGTTCGACCCGGTGACATAGTCGCCGAGCGCTTCCGGCGTCAGGTGCCCCAGGAAGACCGCGCCTGCATGGCGGACCAGGGGCAGGAGGGCGTCCGGATCAGCGATAGCGAGCTCGAGGTGTTCTGGCGCGATCCGGTTGGCAATGGCTGCGGCAGTTTCCAGATCAGGGACGGTGATGATGGCCCCGTGGCGTTCCCATGACACGCGGGCGCGTTCACCTGTCGCCAATTCCCTCAACTGGTTTTCCACAGATAATTCCACAGCTTTGCCCACAGCGTCATCCACAGTGATCAGGATCGACTGGCTGGACGGGTCATGCTCGGCCTGGGACAGCAGGTCGGCCGCTACCCAGTCCGGGTTAGCGGTGTGGTCGGCGATTATCAGGATTTCCGACGGACCCGCAATCGTGTCGATGCCGACACGGCCGAAAACCTGGCGCTTGGCTTCCGCCACGAAAGCGTTGCCCGGGCCGACAATCTTGTCGACAGGCTTCAGGCGTCCGGCACCGAAGGCCAGGGCCCCGACAGCCTGCGCGCCGCCGATCGGGTAGTATTCATGCACGCCTGCCCTGAGCGCGGCATAGGCAACGGCGGGCGCGAGTTCCCCGCCCGGTGCCGGCGCCACCATGACGATGCGCTCCACACCGGCGATCTTGGCCGGAACCGTGTTCATCAGCACGGATGAGGGATAGCTCGCGCGGCCCCCGGGCACATAGACGCCAACGCTTTCCAGCGCGGTCCAGCGCCAGCCGAGTTCGACGCCTGCATTGTCGGTGAAGGCATGGTCCGCCGGGCGCTGCGCAGTATGATAGGCCGCGATGCGGTCGTGGGCGAAATCGATCGCCTCGCGCAGGTCTTTGGGGCAGTCCGCAGCGAGCGCATGCAGGTTCACATTGTCGGATTCCAGCGTCGTCGGATCGAGCTGCAATTCGTCATACTTGGCGGTGTAGTCAGCCACGGCCTTGCCGCCATGGACTGCGACATCCTCAAGTATCTTGCTCACGATGCTGGCGACATCATGCCCGGTGCCGCGATCCTCGGCGAGGAAGGCAGCAAATTCGCCCTTGAATGACGGCGTTTCGGAATTGAACCTGCGCAACACGCTACAGGCGCCTTTGTTCGTGGCTCGGCAGGTTGCGGGTCGGCCAGACATAATCGCTGTCGAGCAGGGTCGCATCGAGCACTTCGACATCCAGCGTGATTTCGCCGTCGCCTGCAAACAGCAGTGTCACGGTCCCGCCGGGCGGCTCGTCCGCTGGCGTGAAGGTGGCCGCCAGCAGGGAGAGGATGAGTTCCGGATCGGCCTTGGTGACCGCGCGGGTTTTCGCGCCCAGCACGCCGTCAAAGGCAAGCAGCGAACGAACGCGAACGCCTTCCTTCGCACGCGGCTGGCCGGCTTCCCAGCGGAACCGGTTCAATTCCAGCGAGAAGCGGTTCTTGCGCGCCTCGTATTTGAGGCCGCCAGCCTTGACGACCGAATCCTGGACCGCCGCTGCAATGACTTCAAGATCCTCGGCCGTTTCGGCGAGGAGACGCAGCGCGTGTGGTTCGGACATTGTGGCCCCTTATTCGTCCTCGCCCGACAGGCGCTGGATATTGGCGCCGCAGGCATTCAGTTTCGCTTCCAACCGCTCAAACCCGCGATCCAGATGGTAGATACGGTTCACCACAGTCTCACCCTGTGCGGCAAGCCCTGCAATGACAAGTGAGACCGACGCACGCAAGTCTGTTGCCATCACGGGCGCGCCGGTCAGCTGTGGCACGCCTTTGACCACGGCCTCCTGCCCCCGGACATTTATGTCGGCGCCAAGGCGCGACAATTCCGGAGCGTGCATGAATCGGTTCTCGAAAATCGTCTCGCGGATGATGCTGGTGCCATCGGCCAGGCTCATCAGGGCCATGAACTGGGCCTGAAGATCGGTCGGGAAGCCGGGGTGCGGCTGGGTGGAGACACTGACGGCCTTGAGGCGCGTGCCATTGCGGCGAATGCGCAGGGTGGACGCGGCCTCGTCAGCATCGACCGTGACTCCGGCTTCGCGCAGCTTGGCGATCATGGCGCCCAGCGCCTCGACCGGCGCGCCGTCCAGCGTGACATCGCCGCCCGCCGCTGCCGCCGCCATCGCATAGGTGCCGGCTTCAATCCGGTCGGGCATGACGGCGTGCGTGGTGCCGTGCAGTTTCTCGACGCCGGTGATCCGGATCGTCGATGTGCCGGCGCCGGTCACTTTCGCGCCCATGCTGTTGAGGCAGTCGGCGAGGTCTTCGATTTCGGGTTCGCGCGCGGCGTTTTCGAGAATGGTCTCGCCCTTGGCCAGGGTCGCCGTCAGCATGGCGTGTTCGGTGGCGCCAACGCTGGGCATGGCAAACACGATATGCGCGCCCTTGAGGCCCTGGATGGCAGCCGCTTTCACATAGCCGCTTTCGACCTTGAGGTCGGCGCCCATGGCTTCGAGGGCCTGCAGATGGAGGTCGACGGGGCGGGCGCCAATGGCACAGCCGCCGGGCAGCGAAACGGTCGCGTGGCCCGAGCGGGCGATCAGCGGGCCCAGCACATTGAAACTGGCGCGCATTTTCCGCACCTGTTCATAAGGCGCGATCGTGCTTTTCAGCTCGGCCGCGTTGAGGTGGCAGGTCGACTCGCCCTTCGGCCAGTAGACTTCGACGCCCAGTGTTTCCAGCAATTGCGCCAGGAAACGGGTGTCGGCCAGGCTCGGCATGTTGGTGAGCGTGATCGGCTCGTCGGTGAGCAGGCACGCGACCATGAGCTTCAGGGCCGAGTTCTTGGCGCCGGAAACGCGGATGCGGCCATTCAGCTGAGCGCCGCCAATGATGTTCAATCTATCCATGGCGCGCACTTATAGTCTGCTTCACGGCGCGGGAAAGGCGTGATTGTGGAACCTTGAGGCGCAATAGCAGCAGGTTCGCGGCAGCGCGGGTCCATGACAGGCGGATTGGCCGCGCCTGCAGCCCGCACAATCCGGACCGCCTGATCGATCAGGACGTCAGTTCCGGCCAGCTTGTCCGGGTTTGCGACCGGGCGCCGGAGGCGGGTCGTCTTTCGGCTTGCGGCTGGCGGCTTTGCGGCGCTTCAGGTTCGCCCGTAACGCTTCTGCGCGGCGGGCAACTTTTTCGGGGTCTTTCGGCGTGTGGGACATATCCTGCAGCTTTTCGCGGTTAAACGGTCTTTTCATCTGGGAAGGCATAAGCTAAAGCCGCGACTTGCAAACGGCAACGCCGCGGTAGCTCAGTGGTAGAGCGCGTCATTGGTAATGACGAGGTCGGGAGTTCAATTCTCCCTCGCGGCACCAGTTTTCTCTCTGGTTTTCAGCGCATTGCCGGCTTCGCTACGCCCCTGCGTCGCTCCGGACCGTGCTCGCGATCATCGCATGCTCCACAGCGCTTATAGCCGGGACGATCAAACATTTCACGTCTCGTTTGCTCACAGGGAATGAGTTGCACTTCCAAAGCAAGACCGATTAGTGTCCGCCTGACAATTCGCCAGTCGTTCCTCGGGCCGCCAAAACGATTGGCCTGCCGCTTCGAATGGAAATGCGACAACCTTCCCAGCCTCGCAATGAGGGACATGAGAGTCATTCATGGATTTTGATATGGAGTATGTGACTCACCATGCTCACGGTCGGGACGTGACGTTCGCGCTGCGCAGGGGGATTAGAGACCGCTACCTGGATGGGATCCGGTCGGGCAAGCTCCAGGTTGATACATTGTCATACTTCAATTTCCGCGCCAACGAACTCGGCCGGGACATGACCGTCGTCGACGTCGGCGCCAACATTGGCGCGCTCTCCTTGCCGCTCGCGGTCGCCGGCCACCGGGTGATGGGTATCGAAGCCGATCCGAACAATTTTGCCTGCCTGCTGGCCGCGAAGAAGGCCAATCCGGGCACCGACTTTCTGCCCGTCAACCTGGCCGCCACCAGCGGCTTTCGGATGGTGTTCCTCGAAAGTGACAGCGCCTGGACGCAAGTCACGGATTCACCGGCTTCGGGCCGGTCGGCCCTGGGCATGCCGCTCGTCGATATCATCGACACGTTCGGGTTTGCGGATGCCGACCTGATCAAGATGGACATTGAGGGATCCGAACTTGCTGCCTTGACCGGCATAGAGTCTTTCATTTCGAACAATCCGGATGTCGAGTTTGTCTATGAGAGCAATTTTGAGGCCTGCGACTTTTATGGCCACACGCGCCAGGACCTGGCGCGCCGGTTCGAGGATCTTGGTTATTCGCTGTATTGCTTCCGTCCGCAGGGCGACCTGATGCGGTATTCCAGTTCGGCGCCCCAGGGCCTGGCCATCGTCGATATGCTGGCCACGAAACGCGACATGTCAGGTGCCGGATACGCACCTGTCGTGGACTATGACGACGATTGGGCCGAGCTGGAAATTCGCAAGGCCCTCAATCGCCCCATGGAAGTCCAACAGAAGCATGCGTTGAGCGACCTCAAGTATTGTCGTCCGGCATTCCTGGAAAGCGACGTGTGGAACCGCGCCTATCAGATTTACCTCAACAAGAAGTCGGCTTCTGCGTCAGGATCATGACGCCGTCAGGCGCTCACTTCTCCGTCGCGGCACCGTTTTAGTATGCAGATTGGCGTGCGCCCAGTCATCGATGGCTGGGCGCAACAGACATCTGTCAGATCGCGGAACTCAGCGCAGGCCGCAATCGTCGTACAAATAGGCCTCGATCGCGTCCAATGACATGCGTTGCTGGTCAGGCGTCCACGGCAAGCTGTGAGGCTGGTCGGGAATGGTCAGAAATTTTGCCTTCGTGTGCTTTTTGACGGCGTTGTAGAATGACTGGCCAAACGTGATCGGCACCCTGACATCGCGATCGCCATGGAAGACAAGCACCGGAATGCTGGCTTGAGAAACGTCCTTGATGACATCCCTTCCCGACAGCGCCGAGGCGAAGGCCGCACGGCCAAACCGGCTGCGGTCAACGCCGACGAGAATCTTGGCGGATTCGGCATAGCCTGCACCTGCGATTGCACACTGGAACGGGCTGTCCGGCCGCACCGTTGCCGCCATGGCGGCATATCCGCCGTAGGAATAGCCGAAGATGGCGATCTTGTCGGCTGCCGCGATGCCGGATTCCACCAGCCAGGCCGCGCTGTCTTCAAGATCATCCTGCGCCTTGTAGCCGAATTGCCCGTCTCCGGCCCGCCATTGGTCGAGCCCCCAGTCGGTGCTGCCCCGGTATTGCGGCTGCAGCACGGCGAATCCGCGCGAGGACAGGAACGGAATCCAGCCGCTCGAATCCCAACCAGCATAGTCACGTGCCCATGGGCCGCCATGTGGCAGAACAATCGCTTTGCCTGCCGGATCGCCTTCCTTCCATCCTGCCGCATGCGTCAACAATGCTGGCGTCCGGCGACCATCACGCGCGGTATAATAGACCAAGTCCATCGTACCGATATCCGCAGGATCGATCCATGGCCGCTCCGCACCGATGGCCTGCAGCCTTTCCTTGTCGTCAAACACGAAATAGCGGGCCGGGTGCTGCACGGATGATGCGCTGAAGACGATGCGGTTGCGGTCGTCAGACGCATAGATCACGTCGATTTCCTGCCCTGGAAAGGCCTGCTCCAGTCCGAGCACGATGCCGCCCAGTTCGGGGTCGACCCAGACCGTTCGGGTTGTATCAGCACCGTAATTGAAGCCGAGCACCTTGCCGAATTCAGACGGCACGGTCGATGTTACGACGCCTGTTGCATCAAAGTCGGGATTGGCAAAAACAGGCTCATCGCTGAGCGTCTGTGTCTTTGGATCGTATGTGTAGATCTGCTTCTTGTCGGTAAATTTGTTGGTATTGATGTAGTACAGGCCCGCCTTGTCGTCCCAGTGGATCACATCGAGTTCGCGCCGTTCGACAAGGTCGATCCTGAGGGCATCCTGCTTTTCGAAGCTGCCGCCCTTTGCGGACTTGAGACTGATTTCCTGGACGAATGTCCCGTCCGTTTCGTCGAATTCCGATTCAGCCATGACTTCGCCATCCCAGGGATCGGCAAAGGCAGCGGAACGGTCAGTCGTGCTCTGGTACACGACTTCAACCTCGTTGGTCTTCAGATCAAGCAAACCGAGCTCGGACTCGAATGAGCGGGCATTCAGCCTGGAGATGAGTACATGGTCGGGGTCGCCCGCCATGCGCGACGCGACCGATCCACGTGCTTCCATGCGCAGGCATATTTCAGTGTTCTTGCTGCGGCCTCGCATGCTGCCCAGTTCGATGAAGGGCTCTTCGAATGTCTCGAAACTCTTGTCCGTGATCAAGGTCTTGACCACCCATGTACGTGTCGAGCCGGTGGTCTTGCCTTCACTGCAGCCTCGGAGCGAACCTGTATAGGGCTTGCGAATGGCCGTCAGGACGTAGCCGTTTTTCAACGCCTGAATGAAAATGAATTCGCTGTCGTCGCCATCCGGCGCAGCCATCACGGGCGCTTTCGACAGATCGTTGAGGTCCCAGGTCGCGATGACCGCGCGGTCCTTGTCGTCACCTGCACTGGGGCCGACGAGCGCGAACATCGTGTTCCCGTCCGTTGTCACAGTGACGTTTGCAATGGCCGGAAGCCGGGCCAGATCTTCAACGGCAATCGGCTCGGCCGCGGCTGGTCTGGCGGCAATGACCGCGGCGCTGCACCCGACAAGAAACGAGATTAGGATAGGCTTGAGCATGATCGGAAACATCTCCCTTTGGACCGATGTCGCCCACACGGCGCCGACCTGTCAACTCTCCAGAGCCAACGGAAGGACTCTTCTGCCTGAGAAGAATCAGCAGGAAAATCTTGCCGTTCAGTACGCAATTCTGACCAATCCATGCGCACCGGCACCGAGCCGGCGCACAAAAGATGGCAATTTTGTCACATCATACGGATAGATGACGGAAATCTGACCGTAATATGATGTCCGCAGTTGATTTGAGGATTACAAACCCGCAACAATTTACGCCGGGGGCGATTGTCAGGGCTTGGAAGGGGATTTTCAGGTCGAACGACAGCCGCTCGGGAATGTTGAGGGAAACGGAGAATCCAACTCATGAAACCAATGAATTTTAGCAACGCGCTTTTGCGCACAGTTGCCTTTTCCGCGCTGTGCGCCGGATTGGGTGCGAACGCTCTCGCTCAGGAAACCGAAACAACGGCTGATGACTCTGTCATTGTCGTCGCGCCGGTCGCTGAAGACGTCGAAGGTGACGAGAAGAAGCTTGATGTCGTCCGGGTGACGGGCTCGCGTCTGTCTTCGGAGTATACCGCCGTTGCACCGATCCAAATCCTGAGCACGTCTGACGCGGTGCTCGAAGGCATCGCTGATGTTGGCGCGCTGCTGCAGACCGCAACAGTCGCCGCCGGCTCACCCCAGGTGACTGCTGCGTCGTCGTCCGCATTCGTCCAGAATGGCGGCGTCGGCACTGAAACGGTTTCGCTGCGTGGCCTCGGCGCCAACCGCACGCTGACCCTGATCAACGGCCGCCGCGCAGGTCCAGCCGGTACGCGTGGTGCCGTTTCGGCATTTGACCTCAACGCCATTCCACTTTCCGCTGTTGAAAGCGTCGAAATCCTGAAGGATGGCGCCTCTTCGATCTACGGTTCGGACGCTGTTGCCGGCGTTGTGAACATCATCACCAAGCAGGATGACGGTGTGGAATTCGATCTGTTCACGTCGATCCCGGAAAACTCCGGCGGTGAGCTGATCCGCGGCAGCGCGACCTGGGGCAAGACGTTCGAGCGCGGCCGCGCCTTGCTGTCATTCGACTATTACAAGCAGGAAGAACTCGCTCGCGGAGATCGTGACTATTTCAAGTGCGGCGAGGACTATGTCTTCAACGCTGATGGTTCGCGCGCCGACGTGCTCGACCCACGCACCGGAAACCCTCGCTGTAACGACCTGGCCTGGGGCCATGTCTGGGTTTACGACTACAATGCTCCCGGCTTCGTCACGACACCATGGCAGGGTCGCCCTCAGTTGATCCAGTACGATTATGACGGCGACCTGGGCAATTACCTGCCTGGCTTCCCGACAAACAACACGGCCGGGCTTGTCGTCCCGGGCGGTTTCTATGCCGTCGGCTATGACGAATTGCTGCTTCCGGGCGCGACACCTGACCCGGTTTTCGCACCATCGGCACGCGACTCGCTCGGTCTTCTGAACGCTGACAGCGAGTTCCAGGACGAAGAATCGCTGAGCCCCGAAGTCGAGCGGTTCACGCTCTACGGGAATGGCGAATTCGAAGTCAATCCGCACATGGACCTCTATGGCGAGTTTCTGCTCAATCGCCGCGAAACCTATGTGAACGGTTATCGCCAGTTCTGGACCTATGACTATGTCTACGAATATGGTGGCTCAACATACAGCAACAGCCCGAGCGCACTCGCGAACGGATGGGGCGGTGTTGCTGGATCGGGCGCCTTTGTCGGCCTCAGCCCAACGGCGATCACGGATCATAACGACACCAAGATCACCGTTGACTACCTGAACCTTGTTGGCGGCATGCGCGGCAGCTTCGACGCCGCCCTGGCGGACTGGAACTACGATACGTATCTCCAGTTCTCCCGGTCGGATGGTGACTACCAGCAAGACCTGATCTTCGACGACGCAATCACCCCGTACCAGTGGTTCAACGGCAACACGTGCGCAGGTTCGACAACTCCCGTCCGCGGCGTCGATTGTGTGGATGTCGACTGGTACAACCCGAACACGCTGGCCGGCGACGTGTCTGACGCAGACCGGGCCTTCCTGTTCGGCAACGAAATCGGCAACACGGTCTATGAGCAAACCCAGTTTGAGATGTTCTTCAACGGACCGCTCTTCGAACTGCCGGCCGGTACTGTCGGTGCGGGCTTCGGCGCCAACCGACTGCGCGAGCGCATCAACGACGTTCCTGGCGAAGTCACGCAAGATGGCAACGCCTGGGGCTCGTCGAGCGCCGGTATCACCAAAGGTTCGAAAGACACGTCTGCGATCTTCGGTGAACTCGCCATTCCGCTGGTCAAGGATGCGCCGCTCATGGAAGCGCTTGATCTCTCCTTGTCGGCACGCTGGACAAATGAAGAAACCACCGTACGCGGTGTGTCAGCTGGTCAGGACAACACGACCTACAAGGTCGGCCTCGGCTGGCAGGTTACGCCATCCGTGAAAGCGCGCGCCACGTTCGGCACGTCTTTCCGCGGTGCAGAATTGTTCGAGGCGGCACTTGCCGGCCAGACAGCCTTTGCTGGCCAGCGCGCAATCGATCCCTGCGTGAACTACCAAAACGCATTTACGAACGGCGATATTTCCCAACGCCGCTTCGACAATTGCTCGGCTGATCTTCCGGTCGGCGTTGTGCCAACCGGCGGCGGCGGCAGTGCAACCGTCTCGTCCACGGGTAACCCGTTCCTCGATCCTGAAACGTCCGAAGCATTGAATGTCGGGCTGATCTGGGCACCAACATGGATCGATTTCCGGGCTTCGATCGATTACTTCGAGATCGAGATCACCGACGAAATCACCCGTCTCGGTGCAGCAAATATCCTGCTTGGCTGTTATGAGTCGGACAGTTTCGCGACAGAGCCGCTGTGTAGCCAGTTTACACGCGACCCGAACAATTACCTGATCGATACGGTCACCAATGACTTTATCAACGTCGCAACGCAGACGAACAAGGGTATCGACTTCTCGGCTGAATACTCGCGGGACTTCTCGTTCGGTTCGCTGACGCTCAACACGCAGCACACATACCAGCAGGAAGACGAGATCGTGCTGTTCGCCAATAGCGAGCCGCTCGACACGACCGGCGAAGCGGGTGATCCGGAATGGGTTGGTAACTTCAACGCCACGCTGGAACGTGGACCTTGGTCCTACTTCTGGGGCATGGACTTCATCGGCAAGACGTCGAACGTCGATAGCTATATCATCGCCAATGGCGACGTTTGGCCCAACTATCTCGGCCAGCCAATCGGCCTGAAGCTGAATACGGAGCAAATCACGTATCACAGCTTGTCGGTCGGGCGTGAACTCCCGAACGGCTTTGACGTTCGTCTTGGCGTCCGGAACGTCTTCGATGAGCATCCGCCAGCCGTTTCAACGGTCGGCAGCGAATACGATACCGTGGGTACATCTGCTTTCTACTCGCAGTATGACGCCTTCGGCCGTCGTTTCTTCCTGAATGTCAGCAAGAGCTTCTAGCATCTGACTGAATTGACACTTAAAAGCGGCTGGCAGATTGCCAGCCGCTTTTTCATTTTTGGCGATCACCAGGTTGCGCACGGAGACAGAATCAATGCCGCGAATTTCCATGACGCAGGATAATCTGAACGACCGAAATGCCGAGTTCCAACAGGCACCGCTATCGAAGCCGGTCTTCCTCAATTCCGTGCCCAAGAGCGGCACCCACCTGTTGCGCAATATCCTGAGGATGTTTGTCCCGGTCGCGCAGCAATACCACGACGACTTCATCCAGATACCGAACCTGCGCCAGCACAGCAGGGCGCTGCATCCCGACAATCCGAAGCTCAGCTGGGGGCACCTGCTCTTCTCGGACGAGTCCGCACTCGCAACCAGCCTGTCGCACCAGATCCTGCTCGTTCGCGACCCCCACACGTGGGTGCTGGCGCGGGCCCGTTTCTTCCTGTCGGAAAATTTTGACGGGAACCTCGCCCACCTGCGGACCCGGCAATACAGTGCCGGCGAGCTGATGAACATGATGATCTTCGGCATCCACGGCAAAGCCCCAACCATGTACGATATTTACACGCACAATGCTGCGGCATGGCTCGGCACGGGCGTCAAGCTCTACCGCTACGAGGACCTGGTCAGCCACCTCAAGGACCTCAACTCCCAACGCGCCGAGGCCTATTTCGTCCAACTCCTGACCGATTGCGGCATTGGCGTGCCCGACGACTGGCGCGCCCGTGTCATTATCGGAAGCGACAAAGCCCAGAGCGGCACGGCTCGCGATAATCTCCAGGTCGACGACTCTCGCCTGCCTGAAGAATTGCCGGACATGCAGAAAAAGCTGGTTGAATATGCCTTGCCGGGCCTGCGCGCCCTGCTGGGATACGCCTGAGCGTCCGCCTTAGGCGAGCGTCTTGCGCATCGCGTCCTGCCAGCCCTTGAGCAGGGCCGCGCGTTCCTTTGCTGCCATCCTGGGTGTGAAGCGCACGCCCTGAACCTTGCGCTCGGTCCAGTCCTTCGCGTCCAGCCAGCCGAGCTGCATCGCAGCGAGCGCGGCTGCGCCGAGCGCCGTCATCTCGCGATAATCGGGCCGCAGCACAGGCCGGTCGCAGATATCCGCCAGGAACTGCATCAGCCAGTCATTCGCCACCATGCCGCCATCGACGCGCAATTCACGGATTTCCGCGCCATCGGCTGCGAAGGCGTCTAGCAGGTCCCGCGTCTGGTAAGCGGCAGATTCCAGCCCGGCCCGCACCAGGTGCGCCGCCGTCGTCGCCCGCGTGATGCCGCTGATCGTGCCGCGCGCATCGGCGTTCCAGTGCGGCGCGCCCAGCCCGGTAAAGGCCGGTACGATATACACGCCGCCATTGCCCTTGAGGCCCGAGGCGATGCTTTCGGTATCCTCCGCCGAGGCCACGATGCCGAGATCGTCGCGCAGCCATTTTACCACCGTGCCAGCATTGAATATCGAGCCTTCGAGCGCCATCGCGCCGCCGCCGGGTAGCTCGTAGCCCACCGTGCCGAGCAGGCGGTGCTGCGAGTCAGGCCGCTCCGCGCCTGTATTCGCCACAAGAAAAGCGCCTGTCCCATAGGTGATCTTGGCCATGCCGGGCGCTAGGCACCCCTGCCCCACCAGAGCCGACTGCTGGTCGCCCGCCGCCGACAGGATCGGCAGCGCTGCGCCGAGCAGGCTCTCGTCACTCATGCCAAAATCCGCCGCATTCGGCCTGACCTCCGGCAACAGGCTGGCAGGCACATTGAACAGCGCCGTCATCGCATTGCTCCAGCCGCCGTCTTCGCCGAGGCCAAGGCGGTAGAGCAATGTGCGCGAGGCGTTCGTCACGTCTGTCGCGTGCACGCGTCCGCCCGTCAGCTTCCAGATCAGGAAACTTTCGACGGTGCCGAAGGCCAGTTCGCCTGCCTCGGCCCGCGCCCGTGCACCATCAACCGAATCGAGGATCCAGCCGATTTTCGTGGCCGAAAAATACGGGTCGAGCAGCAGGCCTGTTTCCTTCTGGACGGCAGGCTCATGGCCGTCCGATTTCAGTTTCTCGCAAACCCGCGCCGTGCGCCTGTCCTGCCATACGATGGCGGGCGCAATGGGCTTGCCGGTCGCCCGGTGCCAAACGAGAGTTGTTTCGCGCTGATTGGTGATACCGATCCCTGCAATCTCGCTCACGCCGCCAGCCGCTTCCACCGCTTCGCGGCAGACTGCCAGCGTGCGCTCCCAGATTTCCTCGCCGTCCTGCTGGACCCACCCGTCTTCCGGATAGGCCAGCGACACATCCTGCTGGGCAAGGGAAACCTGCGCAAAGGCACGGTCGAACACGATGGCCCGCGTGGACGTCGTCCCCTCGTCGATCACCAACAGCTTGTCCGGCTTGGCCATGCCACTCATCTCCCGCAAAAGGGCGATCTTGGCCCAGCCCGGCGGGCCGCGCAATCATGCCCTGTCTATACGGTCAGGCCGGCTGTCTCCATCAGCTCCGCAAAGGCGAGCGTGGTCCGGTCGCCATAGGGCGCCCCGATCACCTGCAGGCCAATCGGCAGGCTCGTCGCACTCTTCGCTACCGGCACACACGTGGCCGGCAGGCCGGGGAATGTGGCAAGACCGGCCCAGGCTAGCTGCGCACCATAAGGCTGCGGCTGTCCGTCAATCATGAGCGTCCGATTGGCCCAGTTCGGATCGGTCTGGTACGGGAAGGCGGGCGTGCTGAATGCGGGCGCGATGACCAGGTCAAAATCTTCGAAAACGGCCCGCCAGGCACGGGTGATGCGCATCTGTTCGTCGCGCAATTCCATCCAGGCATGCGCATCAATCGGCTCGGCTCCGGGCGTACCGCGCGTGATCACCGTGTTCAGCATCTTCACATAGTTCGAGTGCATCAGGTCGAGGCGCGGCAGAACACTTGTGTCGTCTGATACGGTCGCGCCTGCTTGTGTTAGCGCGTCTGCCAGGCTCGACACCGCATCACGCGTGTCCGAATCGGCTCCCACGCCGGGTAATTCTCCCAACATGAGAACGCGGAAATCTTCCAGCGCGCCATGGCGCGCCTGAGGCAGGTCGAGCCTGAACCCGGTTCCTGTGACCGGTCCTGCAATCACATCCATCGCGGCAACAAGGTCGCCCGCATTGCGCGCCATCGGGCCGACGACAGCCAGCGGGACATCAATGCCGTCCGTACCCGGAAATGCGTGCCCTTTGGTTGGCACGATTCCATAGGTCGGCTTGTGGCCGAACACGCCGCACATGTGGGCCGGGATCCGGATCGACCCGCCAATGTCGGATCCGATCTCGAGCGGCACCATGCCGGTCGCCAGCGCGACGGCAGCCCCGCCGGACGAGCCGCCCGGTGAGCGCGCCGGGTCATAGGGGTTGAGCGTACGACCGTAGACCGGGTTTTCCGTCTGCCAGTCGGCGAGCGCCACCGGCGCATTCGTCTTGCCGAGTATCACCGCGCCGGCCGCCTTCAGGCGCTGCACGACCACGGCGTCTTCTTCGATCGGAAGGTCCTTGAACACGGCCATGCCCCAGGTCGTCGACAGGCCGGCGACATCATTCGATTCCTTCACGGTCATCGGCACGCCCAGCAACGGGCGCGGGTCATCGGGCTGGCGCGTCTTGTCGATTTGCCTCGCAGCCGCCAGCGCGCGATCAAAGTCGCGCACCACAACGGCATTCACCGGGCCGTCGAAATGTTCGATGCGCGCAATGGCCGCTTCGCAGGCATCCAGCGCCGTTATGATCCCGATACGAACTGCTCTGGCTGTATCTCTTGCACCAGCTGAGCCAAGGTCCACCATTTCCCGTTGCACCATTATCTTTCTCCCTCTCCAGTGCAAAGGTAGCACGCCGCAGGACAGGATCAACGCGGATCGCGCCTCGGCCCCGGTCACCGAACCACCAGAGCGTGGCTGCCGTCGCTGCAAAGGTCGTGGTCTCAGCGATGTCGCCCCGTGCCGCGGTACCGCTGCCGAGGAAGACGAGCCCTGTGATCACCCATAGCAGGAGCGTCAGGCACGGCCGTGTCAGCCCGCGCACGGCGCACACCCATGGGTAGCTTTCTCCAATGGACGCCTCCGCCGCGAGCGACGCGCTGAGCCCTTGCCAGCCGCCTGCCACGTCCGCGAAGTGCAGGTCGTCCTCACTGGCCTGACGCTTCGCCTGCATTTGCAGGTCCATCAGGCGTCTCTCATGCGCCCAGCGCGCCCGCTCCTGGCGGCGCTCCACCAGACCGGCGGCGCGGTCGATCACCGATCCGATCAGACCGAATATCCCACCCCCTGACGCGCTTGCAGCGAGTCCTGCTATGTCTGCCATGACGCTGCACTCCGCTTGCAGTACCAGCGCGCGGGTGCCGCCCGCCGGTCGAGATGGATAAACATCCGGGCGCGACCGATACCCGTGAAGCCGAGGCATTCGGCCGCCGCCATCAGCGCAAACCAGTCATGACCCGCCAGTGCGAGATCAACGGCAATCGTCCTGTTGCGTGGAGTTTGTCGCGCCGCCGACCGATACATTCCACTGCTCGCAACGATGCCAGGAATTCACGGCCAGGGGCTGGCCCATCGCCGTGCGGAGGGCTTCCAGCGCGTCGAGGAAGCCTTCATCGTGCCAGTATTCGCCTGCGCAGAAATGCCCGCCGCACCGGCAGGCCAGTTCGCGCGGGCTGAAATGCGGCCAGCGCCAGGCAGCCAGGTCAAAGTTGGGGAAATGGGCGATCAGCATGGACGCCATTATGCGCCCGGCGACACCCTGGTCGGAATAGTTCAGCCCGCCTGCGCATGGACAGCGGCAGGCGGGCTGAAAAATTGCGGGAAAGGCGCGGGCCTATCCGGCAGTGACGGCCGCCTTGGGAGCGGCATAGGCCTGCCGCTTGGCCAGCGCATCGCGCGCGCCATTATATTCGCGCTCCAGCTGGTCGACATAGTCTGCCGTCGACATGCGCGTCTGGATCGCGCCGATGCCCTGGCCGCAGCCCCATATGTCTTTCCACGCCTTGGCTTCCTGATTACCGCCCGAACCGAAATTCATGGCCGACGGATCGGATTCCGGCAAATTGTTCACATCCATGCCCGCCTTGGCAATCGATGGCGCCAGGTAATTGCCGTGGACGCCGGTGAACAGGTTCGAATAGACGATGTCGCCCGCCTTGGAGTCGACGATCATGTCCTTGTAGCCTTCGACCGCATTGGCTTCGTGGCACGAAATGAACGCGGACCCGATATAGCCGAGATCGGCGCCCATGGCCTGCGCAGCGGCAACGGCATTGCCGGTCGCTATCGAGCCGGACAGGGCCAGCGGCCCGTCGAAGAACTGACGGATTTCCTGGATCAGGGCAAACGGCGACAGCGTGCCCGCATGGCCGCCTGCGCCGCTGGCCACTGCGATCAGGCCATCAGCGCCCTTCTCCAGCGCCTTGTGCGCGAAAACGATATTGATGATGTCGTGCAGCACGATGCCGCCATAGGAATGGATCGCGTCGTTCACTTCCTGCCGCGCGCCGAGCGAGGTGATAACCACCGGCACTTTCCAGCGCACGCAGGCCTCGACGTCATGATCCAGCCGGTTGTTCGTCTTGTGGACGATCTGGTTGACGGCGTAGGGCGCAGACTTGCGGTCCGGGTTCTTCTCGTCCCACTCGGCCAGCTCCGTCGTGATCTTGTCGAGCCATTCGTCCAGCACCGGGCCGGGGCGTGCATTCAGCGCCGGGAAGCTGCCGACCACACCAGCCTTGCACTGGGCGATCACGAGATCCGGGTTCGAGATAATGAACAGGGGCGAACCGATAACGGGGACGCGCAGGTTTTGCAGGACGGGTGGCAGGGCCATGGAAATTCCTCACAGGACAATAATCGTTGCTAACTAACTAGAAGCCCCCGGTGCGGGGGCAAGCGGTAACGTTGGGACAGGCTGGCGCGCCGCCTATCCCAGTTTGAGGCTGTCGACGCTGACAACCTCGTTGATCAATTGGTCGATATCCTTGGGCGCGATCTGGCCGCTGAGGATCAGCATGGCCAGGCCATGCACAAGCGCCCAGGCACGCAGAACGCCCGCCTTGCGCTGTGCGTCGCTGGCTTTCGGCCCGGCAAGGTTCGCGATCGACTGGCGCAACAGCCAGCCGGGCGAATCTTCCGGGTTCACGCAATTCAGGTCCGCCGCCGCCGGCAGCGAGGAATAGATCAACCGGAACAGGGCGGGGTTGTTCATCGCGAAGCGCACATAGGCGCGGCCCATCTCGGTAAAGCCTTCCTTGCCGCCCGCCTTGCCGGCGGCCTTCTGCTCGCGCGCCAGCTGGGCGAGGCCTTCGGCTGCCAGCGCCGACAAAAGCGAGTCCCTGTCCGGGAAATGCCGGTAGATCGCCGTGGCGCTGACACCGATCTCGCGGGCGATCTCGCGCAGGCTGAGCGATTCCGCACTGCTCTCCTCAAGCTTTTTCAGACCCGTTGCGATCAGTGCGACGCGCAGGTCACCATGATGGTATCCGCCTTTTGGCGCACGGATGTTGACAGTGTTATCATTCGCGGCCATGTTAGTGCTGTAAACATTATTTGCCTGCGTTTCAACCCCCGGAGATTCCCCATGGCCAGTCCCGTCGAAACCGCCATTCGCAACAGTGTGACCCAAGGCATCATGAAGATCGTCGCGTTCAACCGGACACGCCCCCGCCTCTCGCGAACCGAGAACACGTTTCTCACCGGCATCCATGAACCGCTGCACGACGAACTGACGCTGGAAGACCTGAAAGTCACTGGCGAGATCCCCGCCGCGCTCGACGGGCGCTACCTGCGCATCGGCCCCAACCCTGTCAGCCCCCCCAACCCCGCCACCTATCACTGGTTCAGTGGCGACGGCATGATCCATGGCGTGCGCCTGAAGCAAGGCAAGGCGCTCTGGTACCGCAACCGCTGGGTCCGCTCGAAAGCCGTCTCTGCCGCTCTCGGCGAGAAGGATGCGCCCGGCCCGCGCCGTGGCACGCAGGACAATACGAACACCAATGTCATCGGCCACAATGGCAATACCTGGGCCCTGGTCGAGGCCGGCGCTTTTCCCGTGCGGCTCAATGACGAACTCGACACGCTGGCGCATGACCCGTTCGGCGGCACGCTGAAAGGCTCCTTCTCGGCCCACCCGCACCTCGACCCCGAGACCGGCGAGATGCACGCCATCACCTATTTCGCGATGGACCCAACCACGATCCACCACACCGTCGTCGATGCCAGCGGCAAGGTGATCCGCGAGGAACCCATCAGTGTCGAGCATGGCCCATCGATCCACGATTGCGCCGTCACGAAACAATATGTCGTCATCATGGACCTGCCCGTCACGTTCTCAATGAAGACATTGCTGGCGGGCCAGTCCTTTCCCTATCGCTGGAACCCGGACCACAAGGCCCGTATCGGCCTTATGCCGCGCCACGGCACGAATGACGACGTCATCTGGTGCGATATCGAGCCCTGCTATGTCTTCCATCCCTGCAATGCTTACGAGAACGAGGCGGGCGAAGTGATCATGGATGTCAGTGTCCACGACACGATGTTTGCCGACAGCAAGCACGGACCTGATTCCGAAAGCGTGACGTTCGAACGCTGGACCATCGACCCCGTCGCCCGGAAGGTCGCCCGCAGGACGCTCGACGCTGCCCCGCAGGAATTCCCGCGTCCGGACGAACGCTTCACCGGCAAGAAATACCGATATGCCTTCACCATGGCCCTGCCGGAAGAACACGGGTTCGAAGTCTTCGACCAGACCAAACTGTTCAAGCACGATCTCGATGCCGGCACCCGCGAGACCCACGATTTCGGTCCCGGTCGCGTGCCCGGCGAATTCGTCTTCATTCCGCGTGGCGATGATGCGCCCGAAGGCGACGGCTGGCTGATGGGCTATGTCATCGACAGGAACACGGACACAACCGATCTCGCCATCCTCGACGCGACCAACTTCACCGCGCCACCGGTCGCCCTGGTCCACATACCCCACCGCATCCCGCCCGGCTTCCACGGCAACTGGGCACCGGCGCAATAGCTTTCGCGGCGCATATGGCAGGCGCCCCACGCGCACCCTTCTCCTGCGGGAGAGGGGCCGGGGATGCGGGGCACGGGGCTCGAAATGCTTGAGGCCGCGTTTCACGTAGCGGACAGGCAGCACTGAAGCTGGCTATGTCGGCAATTGGTTGCGGATTCAAATGATCGCTGCAACACATTCGCCGAACCGTTCGGCTTGGGTTTGGTAGTTCAGTGTTTTTCCGGGCCGCCTATTGCGTTCTCGTGCGATCCTGCTGAGCCTGGATTTCGAGACCATCGACACATCGGTCCCCTTTGGCAGACACTGGCGCAGCAGTCGGTTTGTGTTTTCGTTGGTTCCGCGTCGCCAAGGGCTTTTCGGGTCACAGAAGTCGGCCTGGAAATCCGGCTTCATCGTGAACCGCTAGTGGTCTGGCATTTCCCCACCCCGATCCCAGGTCAATGATCGGCGCAACTCGTCCGGCAACCGCCTGGCATGTTTGATCAGCGCGATCCTCAACGGAGGCGGGGGACTCGCTGATGGGAACGGCGTCCGGGATCTTGCCGCGCATGTCTGTCGCTGGCTTGCCAGATCGCGACCGACGGATCGTACGCGTCTCCCGATGATACTGGACCAGCTCCTTTTTCAAGGCTCCACGGGCCTGTACATACAAGCTGCGATAGAGCGCTTCGCGGGACACCCCGCGCTTCGAGATACCCCAAATGTCTTGCTTCTGTTCATCCGTATATTTGATCCGTTTGCGGTACGCCATCGCCAACTCTCCCGTTTCCAGTTAAACTGAAGCGCTGCGACGACCGGTTGAACTCAACGATGAAATCCGGACGTTCGATACGACCTGACCCTTAAGACCCTGACTAACGTGGTCTGTGCAGGGCGATCGCGGGAAGCTTGTCAGGCGGCGGCTCTCGCGAGTCGCTCGATTTGACAAGACGGCCGTTGAAAGACTTTGGAAGCGGAGCGCGGAAACTAATTGAGGTCAATTGCGAGTTTGATTCCGCCAAGGAGCCCTGCATCATCGCCCAGCCCTGGGGTGACGATCTTTTGCTCGATCTCCTCTTCAGTTTCTCCCAGATACCCGGCCATCTTCTTCTGATACGCATCCCGCGTCATCTGAATAAGATGTGGCGCCAGCATGAGGCCGCCTCCGAGGATAATGCGTTGTGGCCTGAAACTGAGCGACAAGCTCAGGCATGCCTGAGCGAGATAATCCGCTTCGACGGCCCATCCGGCATGATTTTCATCCAGATATCTTGGGTCGCCGAACCGGGCCATGAACGCGGCTGCGCTGGCGAGGCCCTCCAGACAATCGCCGTGAAACGAGCAGGTTCCGGCGAAGGCAGCGTCATCTGCGTGGCGCTTCATGCTGATATGCCCGAACTCGGGATGCAGCGGCGCGGCGGCAAAAGTGCCTCCAGAACATATCCCCGCCCCAATGCCTGTTCCGACGGTGACATAAGCAGCGCTTGAGACGCCCTTCGCCGCGCCCCATGCCAGTTCTGCCGCAAGCGCGCCATTCACATCCGTATCAACGGTGACGGGAACTTTGAGGGCATCGGCAAATGCGCGGCGCAGATTGGTGTTCGACCATCCCGGTTTCGGCGTGTTCAGAATCGTCCCGTAATCCGGTGAGGTCGCATCAATATTGATGGGACCGAAGGATGCGATGCCCAAAGCGCTGATGGTTTGCCCGGCCGCGTTAGCACGGGTTCGGAAGAAGTCGACGCAGCTTGCAATTGTTTCAGCTGGCGTTGAAACGGGGAAGCGCTCTTGCGTAATTAGCTTGCCATCGGCCGTCGCCAGGCCGCACTTGAATGTCGTTCCGCCCGCATCCAGACCGGCGAGAACATTGCGAGAGTCAGTTTTCAGGGTCAATTGCTTGGGTTCCAATCGCGCATGTCTACTTTGGTTCTCAGACCTAGCACTAGCAAAGAATATTAAAATTGCAATCGTTTGTATTCTTGGTTATCAGGAGATAGGAGGCAAGCCGAACAGCAACAACCAACATAATGGGATCTGTCGGCGAAACGCACATCATGAGCAAGAAATCAGATACAGCGCCACTCAGTTTTGTTGAAAAGGTCGGTTACGGCCTCGGCGATATGGCGTCGAATTTCTACATGGGATTCTTCGGCATTTTCCTCCTGTACTATTACACGGATGTCTGGGGCATTCATCCCGGACATGCCGCCTTCATGTTCCTGATAACCAAGATCATCGATGCCATCAGCGATCCGGCGATGGGCCTGATCTCTGACCGCACCAATACACGCTGGGGAAAATATCGACCCTATCTTATATGGGCCGCCATTCCCTATGCGCTCTTGGGCTATCTCCTCTTCCTCGGACCGGATCTGTCGGCACACGGAAGGATCGTCTACGCCTATGTCACCTACTCCCTCGTCATGCTGGCTTACACAGCGATCAACGTGCCCTATTCGGCCTTGCTCGCTGTCATCCACCCCCTGACAGAAGAGCGGACGAAGGCAACGCAATATCGCTTTGTGTTCGCTTCGCTCGGATCCTTGGTGGTCGGCGCAACCACCAAGCCGCTTGTCGAATGGCTTGGTCAGGGAAATGAAGTCACGGGTTTCAGACTGACAATTATTCTCTTCGCCATTCTGTCTGTGCTGCTCTTTGCGATCACATTCGCGACGACGAAGGAACGGATCAAACCACCGAAGCACGACTCCTCGATTCGCGATGATTTTGGGGTTCTGCTCAAAAACGTATCCTGGATTGTTCTGGCGATCACTGGAATCCTGATCGTCGTGGGGCTTGTGGGACGCATCGCATCCACCGCATTCTACACGAAATACTACATGGTGAGTGGTGACGAAAAGAGTCTGTGGTGGATGGACCGCACATCCCTCATCATTACGTGCGGTTTTGTCGGGCAAATGTTCGGCGCGTTACTTACACCCACTTTTCTGAAATTTGTCGACAAGCACAAGCTGATGATCCTCATGGCACTGCTTCACGCCGTCTTGCTTGCGGCGGGTTACTTCTTGTCACCCGACCAGTATATTTTGACGCTGCTTCTCTATTCAGCCGGCATCTCTACCTTTGGCGTGATGATCACATTGCTTTTTGCAATGTATACAGATTGCGCCCAGTACGGCGAATGGATGTCGGGAAAGAACAGTGCTGGCCTTACCATTTCAGCATCAATGTTCTCTTTGAAAACCGGCTCAGCAATCGGAAGCGCCATACCGGCGGCAATCCTCGCAACATTTGGTTTCGTAGCGAACGAAGTTCAAACTGACGCGTCCATTCAAGGCATTCGCTTGATGTTTCATGTGGTGCCTGCGGTCTTCTACCTGTTGGCTGGCTTGTTGATGCTCGCCTATCAGATTGACCGTGAAACGCTGAAGAAGATTGAAAGCGATCTGCGCGAAAGACGCGCAAATCTGAAAAGACGTGACAATCGCGTTTCTGGAAAACCGCTGGCCACTCCATGACTTCACTTCGCGCAATCACCCTGCGGCGGCTGCTCTGATCGCCGCCAGCCAATCCCAATAAGCACACTGATTTCGGTATCTTACTATGACACACCAGAAGACACCTCGGCGGGTGCCGCCTGCAACCGTTACCTTCCGTGGAGGGATCAGTCATCCTGATCTCTGGCTCTGGGATTGTTGGACTGAATGGCATGACGCACGCCTCCACCTTTATTGCCTTTCGGTCTCACGCATCAACAAGTCGGGCGAGCCAATCCATCCGCACGAGCGCAATGACTACCCATTTGAGATCAGGCATTTTGTGTCCGACACCCACGGCGAATCCTGGACCGACAAGGGTGCGCTTCTTGCGCCCGGCACAGCCGCTGATGGCAGCGACATGCGCAATGTCTGGAGTGGGTCTGTCTTGCGGCGCTCGAGCGGGCAATGGCTTTTCGGGTACACAGGTATTCGTGATGCCGGACCGGATCGCAACTTTCTGCAGACGATTTGTCTCGCGACAGGACCTGACTCCTCGACCGTTGGACGAAGTGTCGACAAGGCCCTTTCCTGCCCTTTGCGTGACTATGACGACATAATCGCGGCAGGCTATTATCTAGGGCCCGAAGCCAGGCTTGGCGAGAACGACGGCGAAGAAGGCGGCCCGATACTCGCATGGCGCGATCCCTTCGTCTTTCAACACCCATCTGGCGGATGGCACATAATTTGGTCAGCCAAAGTCGGCCCGAAAACACCCGCAGTCGCGCACGCGACCTTGATTGAAAAGGATGGCAATTTCCAAATCGACAAACTCCTGCCGCCCCTGACGTTGCCGGATGCGGACGCACTGACGCAAGCCGAGGTGCCAAGGCTCTATCACGACGCCAAACGTGACTTGTACTATCTGCTCATCTCAGCGTGCAATCGCTTATACGAAGGCCAGCCCGATGATGAAGTCTCGAAACTGCATCGGCTGTACAAGAGCACGAGCATAGACGGTCCGTGGTTGCCTTATTGCGGTGAAGGCAGCTTGCTTCCCGAATTACCCGATTTGTTCGGTGCCAGCCTGGTGAGCGCGGACTTCGACACCGGCGATTTCGGATTTCTTGCGCCCTACACAGAAATGGCCCGGCCCGACCTGCGTCTCACATTCGCGCCGATCAAACTGCTCAATATCTACAAAGCACGTTCCAATGCGGTGAAGAGTCAGGGCTGAAAGCTATCCGCCGCACGATTGCCGGACAATAAGCCGTGTGGGCATCATCTCCGACTTGACCTTTTTGCCGTCAAGCTTGCGTAACAACAACTCCACCATGCGCTCGCCCCCCATCGCAATATTCTGATCGATAGTCGTCAGCGCGGGCGTCGAGACAGATGACTGTCCGATATTGTCGTATCCTACCACAGAAACGTCACCGGGAACCATTAGTCCCTTTGCTTGGAGGGCATGGATCGCCGCCATTGCGAGCACATCAGACGCGCCAAAAACCGCGTCAAACGTCACGCCATCGACGATGAGGTCCTGCAGCGCATCGAATGCGCGCCTTCCACCGAAATCGAGGTCTAGTACAAGCTTGGAATCATGGCGTGTCCCAGCGTCCAAATGCGCCTGCTTCAGCCCATCATAGCGCAAAGCGACTTCGGGCAAATCAATATCTCCGAGAAACAGAATTCGCTTTCGACCGATCGACAAGAGGTGTTCGCCAGCAAGACGGCCGCCTTCAAGATTATTGCTTCCGACGAGCGTATATTTCTGTTGCCCCGTATGCCCGCCCCAGACGACCACTTTGTCTCGCATGATCCCCAGGGCATTCAATCGCTCGGACCGCCCTGCTTGACCAATCACGATCAACCCGTCGGCGCGGCCTGTCTGCAACAAGCGGCGTTCGGCAATTTCGTTCTCACCTGTCGGCACGCTGATAATCAAATCATAGCCATGCTTCGATGCGGCATGCGACACCGCGCCCACCATTTCAAGATAGAACGGATCCGAGATCGTTTGACCGGAGTCGGGCCGCATGGGGATCACAATGCCGATCGCCCCGCTCGATTGCTTGCGAAGATTTCTGGCAGACGCATTGACAGCGTAGCCCGTTTCGGCGGCAATTTTGAGGATGTGTTTCTTGGTGTCGGGTTTGACCAGTGGACTATCATTGAGCGCCCGCGACACAGTGGACACGTCCACCTTCGCTAGCCGCGCGAGTTCGACCATCGTGATGTTTCTTGAAGGGGTGATCTTGGCGGTCAAAGTCGTGTGAGCCTTTCGGTGAGCAGATAATGCAAGTCTGGAACAGTCAGGCCAGTTTTGAAAGCCATTCCTCGTGGTTTGGAAGGCGCTCCTTACATTTTGCCACCGCGCCGGACAGGTCTGGTCGTTGTGCGCTCACGCCACTTGCAGCTCGTACGGTATGACCCATTCCAAAGAGGAGGTATTCATAGCTTTCGATGGAGAAGAGCCGAAGTGGCCCGTCGAAATCCAGCTCTGACGGCCGTTTCGTCCGCCAAAGGGGCAGCTTGTCGCGCAGACTGTCCACAATCGCGCTCTGATCCGTGGCCGCGCGCCAGAACGCCGTATCGCGGCGTGTCGATGTCATATAATGCAGATTCACGTATTCCAGCACTTCAGCATAGAGCGAGGTCATATTTGCGTTGAAACGGTTGGCCGCAATCCGCAGGTTTGGACCGGCATGCGGCAATAAGTCTGCCAGGGCCTGCGCCGCATATTCGATCATGTAGAGACCCGACGATTCCAGCGGCTCCAAAAATCCATCCGCCAGGCCAACCGCAACACAATTGCCCTGCCAGGACACTTTGCGCTTGTGGCTCTCGAACGCAATGTGCCGGGCTTCCAGATCGTCGGCGGGGGGGCCTTCGGCCGCTCTCAATTCGCGTTCTGCCTGGTCCGACGTCTGGAAGCTGCTGGAGTAAACATAGCCGACCCCACGCCGCGTCTGCAGATTGATGTCCCATTGCCATCCGGAGCTGCGCGCCGTCGCCTGTGTATAGGTCTTGATACGTTCAGGCCGATAGGTTTCAAACGGGATCTGAAGCGTCACCGCCCTGTCGCAGAGCAATTGTTTTGAGAAAGACGTTTTTTCTATGCCAAGCGCTTGGCCAACCAGACGCGCGGCAAAGCCAGTACAATCAACGAATAGATCTGCGCTATGTATCGTCTTGTCCTCAAGCTCCACGCTTTCAATCGATCCCGACGCTGCAACATTCACATCGGTAATTCGTCCAAGCACGTGCCGGATGCCACGCTTCAGACCGATCCCAGTGAGCGCACGGGCCAGTTTCACAGCATCCAGATGATACGCGTAAGGAAAAGGGGATCCATAATCTGGCCAGCCCACCGCCTTCGGTGCAAGATTGAACGCGGCGATGCGCGACAAGACAGAAAAGGTTCCGTCAAAGGACGGCGCGTCTTGCCCGTGACGCAGCCAGTCTTCAACTGCCATATCCGTCGCGGGACGCTCGCGGCGGTCGAAGGGATGATCAAAGCTGATCCCGGGCGACCAGTCGTCAAAACGTATCAGGGTTTTGAATGTCGCATCGCACGCCCGCATGAACTCCCGCTCACTGATGCCAATATGCTGAAGCGTCCGGCGAATGCTCGGCACCGTCGCTTCTCCGACCCCAATGATCGGAATATCAGGCGCCTCGATCAGAGTGATTTGAGGTGCCAGGCCGCCTGCACGTTCGAAGCTCGCCGCCAACACATTAGCAGTAATCCAGCCAGCACTTCCGCCACCGGCAATAAGGATTGAGCTTGTCATACCATTCGCTCCGGTTAAAAATACAATCGATTGTGATCCTACAGGATTGAGCCGGGTTTTCCATAGCTGGCATAAGTGGAAGTGGAACAGAACATGCTCACACCCGGCGCACCCATGCGAATCGTGATCGTGGGTGGCGGTACGGCCGGATGGCTGACGGCCGCGTTCCTGTCGCGCCAGCTTCCCCTCACGGCCAGTCGAAAGATCGAAATTACGCTTGTCGAGGCCTCTGACATCCCGACCGTCGGCGTCGGTGAAGCGACCATACCGTCCTTGCGCCAAACACTGGCAGCCTGCGGAATGGGCGAAGCCGAGTTCTTGAAAAATTGTGACGCAACGTTCAAACACGGTATCCGATTTCAGCAATGGCGCCGGGCCGTGGAGACTGACCCGGGTGAAGCCTATTTCCACCCGTTTGGAGATCCGCTCACCATCGGCACCATCAGTCCGGTTCGGCAATGGAGCCGGCTAGATCCATCCACGCGCAGTGCGTTTGCAGATATCTTCTCTGTACAACCCGAACTGGCGTTGGCCGGGCGCGCACCGAAACATCTTCGCGATGGCGATTTTGATGGCGCCCTGCCTTACGCCTACCATCTGGACGCTGGAAAGTTCGCCGAATTCCTGAAGCGCGGCCTCAGACAACGCACCGTGACCCAGATCATCGCCAAGGTCGTCGACGCAGATCAGGACGAGGCTGGCAATATCAATCACGTTACGCTCGACAGCGGAGACCGGCTCACCGCTGATCTTTACATTGATTGCACAGGTTTTTCGGCGCGCCTGATCAATGCCGACAAGACCAACTCATTTATCTCGAAGTCCCATCAGTTGTTCGTCGATCGTGCCGTGACGACGCGTGTTGCGCATGGCGGTGTGGAGGCGATCAACGGATACACTAATTGCACGGCTCAATCGTCTGGCTGGATTTGGGACATCGCCCTCCGAAACCGGCGCGGCGTCGGCCATGTCTATTCCTCAAGACACACAGATGACGAAGAGGCGACGTCCGACCTGGCAGCCTATCTGGGCCTGCCCAAAGACGAGATCGAGACCCGCAAGCTCGATATGCGCATCGGCTATCACGCACAGCAATGGCGCCGAAACTGCGTCGCCATCGGCTTGTCGAGCGGCTTTCTGGAACCTTTAGAATCCACCGGCATCTACCTGATCGAAATGGCGAACTGGGCGCTGGCTGACTTCATTCCCCGCTTTATTGCAGGCGCCGCGCCGCAGGCAAAGTACAACTCCATCATGGCCAACCACTATGAGAACATCGTCGATTTTCTCAAACTGCATTACTGCCTGAGCGAGCGTCGCGACTCCGCATTCTGGAGAGACAATGTCAGCGATGAAAGTATCCCTGAAACGCTCAAATCGAATCTTGCGACCTGGCGTGACGCAATTCCCTCCGTCTACGACTTTGATCGTACCACACAATGCTTTTCAGCAACCAACTACCAGTTTGTACTATTTGGAATGGGTTGGCGGGGCCATCTCCAATCGGAGTCTCCTGACCCGCTAACCCAGCAAATGATGGACGAACTCGCACGGCGGCGAGAGCAGCTCAAGCAATTTGTCTTGCGTGACACGATGCCAAACAGCGAGATCTTCGCCGCAATCAACGCAGCCTGATCTTCCAAACAAAACGGCCCCACTCTCAGAGAAGAGTGGGGCCGCCTTTCCCCATCCGATCGGAACGTCGTTCGGATGGCGTGGAGGAACGCTTAGAAGCGGTAGCGCAGGGTCGCTGATACAGTCCGACCAAGGATTGAGCGACCAATCGTGGTGTCGATAAGTCCGTCACCATTGGTGTCAAACACACGTCCGTCATTCGCAGATTCTGTGATGCCCGACTGGTCAAACACATTGTTTGCGTTGATCGAGACATCCAGATCGTCGGTCAGACTGTAGGTCGCAAAGAGGTGAACGACTGAATAGCCTTCTTGCGTCAGAGAGTTAGCGAAATTGGCTGGAGAGTCGGTCGTGCCAACCCATGTCGCACCAAACTTCGCCTTGTCGTTCCAGTTGTAACGCGGTGAGACCGTCCAGATGAAGTCGGCCTGGCGCTGCGGCGTATTGCCGACGGTCGCCGGTGCGCTTGTGCTGGCAGAGACTTGGGCATCCGTATACGTTGCTGTTGCGAACAAGTCGAAGTCGCCAATGTCATAGTAGACTTCTGCCTCGATCCCTTTGGATTCGTACTCGTTGGCAATCACGGTCGGCGTGCCGCCGCCTGTCAGCTGCGTGTTGCTCTCTTCGGTCTCTGTGTAGAAGCCAGTCAGATAAAGATCGAGATTACCAGCTCCAACCGGCGCGTCTTCCCATTTCAGACCGACTTCATACTGATCTGCCACATCGACATAGGTGTTGTCGCCGCCTGGAATGAGACCCCCACCTGGCGTCTGAGCGTTGCCTAGCTGGCGCTCGCCATTGAAGGACGCACCGCTGGAGGCCCGGCCGAAGATGGAGAAATTGTCCTGCAAGAGGTAGTTTGCACCCACCGACCAGGCCGTATTATCGACTTCGAAGTTCGCAGTTGCGCCAACGGTTGTCGTTGACAGGGACACATCAGCCTCTGCTGGGCCGATAAGACCGTCGCCATTGACATCGAATGCGCCGCCCACTGCTTCGAAGCGGTTTCCGGTCTGCTCCATCTGATCATAACGAACACTGGCATCAAGGGTCAGAACATCATTCGTCCAGCTTGCGCCGATGAAGGGCGAGTTGGCCTGATAACCCAGATCATAGTTCCGGTTGTTACCGTTCCAACCAAAGGCACGATTATAACCAAGAACACCGTCCTGCGTGACGCCAGGGACCTGGATCAGCACAGCATTGTTCGTCGTGGTCGACAGCAACGCGTTCCAGTGCCAATCCTGCTTGAAGTTCTGATTCATGAAGAAGTGACCGACGGTCACATCCAGACGCGACCCTTCAAGATCCATTGACTTGGACAGGCGAAGTTCGTTGGCAAAATTGCTCATATCGTCAAGATCGACGTTGAAATAAGCAATCTCGGAGACGAGATTGTTACCTGTCAGAGCCGTCAAAGACGAGTCGCTGACTCCGACACCTGCCTCTGGACCATTGAAGATTGTCGCGCCGGACGTCGTCCCGAAGCGGTTCTCAAATCCGTCAACATTGTGCGTGAACAGGCCGTTGAAGTTTCCGGAGATATCCTGATACCGCGCCTTGTTATTAAACGAGATACCATTGCCAAGGTCGAAATCGAACTCAGCTCCGATAGATTTCACCTTCGAGCGAATACCGTCGGCCAGGTCGTAATTGTTGACCGTGTTTTCGCCGTCCACGTCACGTCCGAAACGCGTATAGGGGCTCTGCAAGCTGTCAGAGTTGGCGTCGAAACCTGGCACGCCGTCGCCGACCTTGTCACCATTGATGGCCAAAGCCTGCGGGAAGTAGGCCGCATCTTTCTTGTCCATCCATTTACCAGTGACGCGAACAAAGCCGTTCTCGAATTCTTTCGTGAGCGAGCCGCGGATTTGCCCGCCGCTGATCGTGTCAAACCCGGAGTCGCGATAATCACCGCCTTGCTGGAAGTGACCGCCGATATGGAAGTACATGTCATCGGCAAGATCGCCACCATATTCCCCGTCAATGCGGAAGTCATCATAGCTTAGACCCGTTGTCAGAGAGACGCTGCCGCCCTCTTCCTTGCCAGTCTTGCTGATCAGGTTGATAATGCCGCCCGGTCCGTTGGTCGTCAGGGTTGATGCCGTGCCGCCGCGAACCGATTCCACCCGCTGAAGGGTCGAGTCAGCCTTGTAGTAACCATCTGTCGGCGCAAAGTCGAAATCGCCGAACAGAAGGATCGGCAAGCCATCCTCCTGAGTCTGAAGGAATTTCGCGCCGCCCGTCGACAGCGGCAGACCGCGCACAGCGACGTTCGAGTTGCCACCGCCTGACGAGCTTTCCGAACGAATGCCGGGAAGGTTACGATAGATTTCCGCGAGATTGGTCGGTCCCGCTTCAACAACGCCTTCAAAGTCCAGCGAGCTGACCGAGATTGAAGAATCAATCTTGTTCGCGCCAGCCGCGCCAATGACACCTGTTACGACGACCTCTTTCATACGGGCTTCTGCATCTTCTTCGACAGTGGCTTCTTGCGCGTGGGCTGCGCCCGCAACGAGCGCGAGCGACGCGACTGACATCAGCAGAGCCTGACGGTTTGATCTCTTCATTGTTTCCTCCCTTGGAACACTTCTGCTTTCTTATTATGCAGCTATCTGATCGACGACATGCGTGTGCGTTTATTAGTGGCATGGCCTCTCGAGCGTGAACTTAGCCAAAATGCAATCGTTTGCAAGACTAATATGCAATCCTTTGCAATCTGTCTCGAATGTTGGCTAAATGCGTGACCGATCCGCAACAATTTCTGTGTTGATCAATCGCCAAATGGGTAAAGCCGTTGGTAGATGCCAGCCTGCGCCAAGGCAGTTAAACCGGTTCACAAACCTCAAAGGCGCTCGAACCGAGGCCGGCCTGGTTGTCCGAAACCGCCCGTTCTGCAGCCAAAACTCTCGACAGGAACAACGTCATGTTTGGCAAATCGTGCGAATGTCCGTTTTTCTCCACGCCAACCGTTTGCCGAAGGGCGAGTGACCGGCAAAAAGCAGCCAACCTCCGTCAATCGCTCACCCTTGAACGGATCGCCGAACTCAGCACAACCTCACTGCAAAACGGGGATGCCTGCGCGACCCCTCATCCCAGGCCCTTCTCCCTCGGGAGAAGGGGGCGTGTTGCGCTGGCGTATTGCTTCACCCCACCCGCGCGCTGCCGCCGCCATCGACCGGCAGGATCGCACCCGTAACGAACCGCGCCTCGTCGCTGGCCAGGAACAGCGCCGCATGGGCCGTGTCCCAGCCGGTGCCCATGAATTTCATCGGCACGCTCGCCGCGCGCTCCTTGCGCAGATCGTCCTCGGATATGCCCCGAGCCGCTGCGATGGCGCCAATCGCCATCGGCGTATCCATCAGGCCCGGTGTGATCGCGTTGCAGCGCACGCCGCGCGAGGCGCCGCTCATAGACACGCTGCGCGTCATCCGGTTCATCGCGGCCTTGGACACTTCATAGGCCATCTGGAATCCGCCCGCGATCGAGGCGAGCGACGAGATGTTCACGATCGCGCCGCTGCGCTGTTCCAGCATGCCCGGCATCGCCGCCTTCGTCACAATCCACGCCCCCTTCAGGTTCACGCGCAGAATGCGGTCGAATGCCTCCTCGGTCAGCTTGTGCGCCGGGCCGTCGCCATGGCCGCCAATGCCGACATTGTTGACGAGGATATCCACACGTCCGAACGCATCGTTGCAATCCTGAACGATCCGGCTCGCATCGCCCATTTTCGTGATGTCGGCCGTACAGGCCTGTGCCAGGCCGCCTTCGCCTGATATCTCGGCCACCGTCTCGGCAGCCCGCGCTTCGTCCCGGTCGACGCAGAGGACACTTGCCCCCGCACGCGCGCAGAGCAGCGCGATCGCCCGGCCATTGCCGATATTCTCGCCCGGCGTCTGGCCCGCGCCCGTGATGATCGCGACCTTGCCCGCAAGGCGTCCCGAAACGTCGCCGAGGCTCATCGTTCCAGGTCCGGGTCCAGTTCAAGGTCCGCGTCCAGCTGCACGCCAAAGGAATTCAGCATCATCGATACCTGTGTGTACTGGCCAACGGTCATCACCAGGTCCATGCGCTGCTTCTCGGTCAGGCCCGCCAGCTCGCCCCACGTCCGGTCGGTGATGAAGGCGTCCGTCGTCAGCTCGTCCACGGCGCGGAGCATCGCGCTTTCCAGCGCCGACCAGCTTGGCGCCAGCGGCCCTTCCTTGATGTGCTGGATTTCCAGGTCGGTCATGCCGCATTCCTTGCCGATGCGCACATGCTGGGCCCATTCATAACCGGATTTCCAGTTATAGCCGGTGCGCAGGATGACCATTTCGCGCTCGCGCGGGGCCAGGCTGTTATAGTCCGACAAGATATAGCCGCCCCAGCGCATGAAGGATTTGAACGCCTTCGGCGCCCGCGCCAGCGTGCGGAAAATATTGTAAACAGGGCGCCCGCCAAATGTCTTTTCCAGCGCCTCCTTCTGTTCGGCGTCCATCTCTGCATCGGTCAGCGGTGCGATCCGCGCTTTGTCCAGTCTCATCTGTAGCTGCCTTCCTGCTTGGCGGCGCATCTGCGCCTGCCCATTTCATCCCTGTGGCTGCAGTAAATACGCTTCCTGACGGCTCCACAAGCGCGCGTCCGGGCATCAGGCCGCACCCCTGCCGTTGCGCTAGCCCTTGACCTTACGTTGGCGTCAACTCCATTACCTATGCACACCAGTGAATACAGGCACCGCACACCATGGCAGACGATATCCTCCCCCTCAGCAACGCGTTCGCGGACGCGACCGAAGCCGAATGGCTGGCCGCCGTCGACAAGGCCCTCAAGGGCAAAGGCATCGACTCGATCACCCGCCACACCGCTGACGGACTGGACGTGCGCCCGCTCTACCGTGAAAGCGACTTCCCTTCGGCAATCGACCCGCTTGGCACGCCCGGCGTCGCGCCCTACCTGCGCGGGCCCACCGCCGCGCCTGACGCTTACCTGCCATGGGATATCCGCCAGGCCTTCACCCACCCGGACCCGGCCACCACGAATGCCGAAATCCTGCGCGACCTCGAACGCGGTGTCTCGTCGGTAGAACTTACCCTCGACCCCACCGGCACCGAAGGCGTGCAGGTCACAGACCTCGCCACGCTCACGACAGTGCTTGAGGGCGTGAACGCCGCCATCGCCCCCGTCGCGCTCGATCATACGCGCGATGCCGGGTTTGACGCCGCCGAACTGCTCACCGCATGGGCCCAGGCACAGGACGACACATCTGCACTGAAGCTCGACTTCAATCTTGATCCGCTCGGCGCGCTCGCCCGCACAGGCGGTCTCGATGCCAGCCTCGAAGAAACCTTCCAACGCCTCGCCCACACCCTTGCCACCCTCTCGGCACACCTGCCCGGCACCGGCCATCTCCGCATCGACGCGCGCATGGTGCACGAAGCCGGCGGCTCGGACGCGCAGGAACTCGGCGCCCTGATTGCCAGCGCCGTCGACACATTGCGCCGCGTCCCGGACGCAGACCTTGCCGCCCTTGCCCGCCACATCACTTTCTCGCTCGCCCTCGACGCCAATTACGGCCTCGGCGTCGCCAAGCTGCGTGCTGCCCGCCGCCTCTGGGCCCGCTGCCTTGAATTGCTCGAGGTTTCGCCGGTGCCGATGCGTATCCAGGCCACAACATCCGCCCGCATGCTGACCCGCTATGACGCCTGGACCAACATGCTCCGCTGCACCACCGCCGCCTTCGCCGGCGCCATTGGCGGCGCAGATATTGTCACCGTCCGCCCGTTCAATGCCGCGCTCGGCATCCCGGAAGAACTCGGCCGCCGCATCGCCCGCAACACTCAGATCATCGCCATGGAAGAAAGCCAGCTCGGCCGCGTGGCCGATCCTGCCGGCGGCGCCTGGTTCACCGAGAGCTTCGCTGAAGACCTCGCCAATACCGCATGGGCCGAATTCCAGCAGATCGAAAAGGAAGGCGGCTTTGCCAACAGCCTCCTCGCCGGCGCCTTCCAGGCCCGCGTCGCCACCATCTGCGATGCCCGCGCCAAGGACATTGCTAAGCGCAAGGTGCCGATCACGGGCGTCAGCGAATTCCCGCTGCTCGAAGAAATCGCCGCGCCCGTCGCCGACCCGGTGACACCGAAACCGGCCCCTGCCGCGCCGGGCATGGCCGAGACCTGCACGCCGCTCCTCCCCATCCACCTTGCCGCTCCCTTCGAGGCCCTGCGCGACACAGCCGCCGCCGCGAAAAAAGCGCCCGCTATCTTCCTCGCAACCCTTGGCCCGGTCGCCGAACATTCCGGCCGGGCAGACTTTGCCCGCAACCTCTTCGCCGCTGGCGGCCTCGCCGCGAAAGAGCCGCCCGTCATACCGAAATCCGTCCCCGAACTCGCCGCCGCCTTCAAGGCTTCCGGCTGCCAAATCGCCGTCCTCTGCGGCAGCGACACGCGCTACCCGGACGAAGCCGAAGCCGCCGCTGCCGCCCTCAAGGCCGCAGGCGCCGGCCACGTCTGGCTCGCCGGAAAGTTCGCGGCCACCGGCATCGACTCAAACATCTTCATGGGCTGCGATGTGCTGCACACGTTGACGCTCGCGCAAGCAGAACTGGGGCTTTCCCAATGACCACTTTCCCTGACTTCACCAAAGCCGAACTCGGCGCCCCGCACGCAAAATCCGCAGCTCCCAAGCTGGGCGAGCCATGGCACACGCCGGAAGGCATCGCGGTCAAGACCGCCTTCACCGCCGCCGACACGCACGGCCTCGACTTCCTCGACGATTATCCCGGCCTCGCCCCGTTTGGCCGCGGCCCCTACCCCACCATGTACACGAACCAGCCCTGGACCGTGCGCCAGTATGCCGGCTTCTCCACGGCCGAAGACTCCAACGCCTTCTACCGTCGCAATCTCGCGGCCGGCCAGAAAGGCCTCTCCGTCGCCTTCGACCTTGCCACCCACCGGGGCTATGATTCCGATCATGTCCGCGTTTCCGGCGATGTCGGAATGGCGGGTGTCGCCATCGATTCCATCTATGACATGCGCACGCTCTTCTCGGGCATCCCGCTCGACAAGATGTCCGTCTCCATGACCATGAACGGCGCCGTCCTGCCCATCCTCGCGCTCTATATCGCGGCGGCCGAGGAACAGGGCGTCACACCCGACAAGCTGGCTGGCACGATCCAGAACGACATCCT
>Ga0180009_10000190_pt1 | contig 95716 bp, 103 predicted proteins | sample OS_PC_MetaG_FD_123537 | JGI IMG/M metagenome (GOLD analysis project Ga0180009, IMG submission 123537) | Groundwater microbial communities from the Aspo Hard Rock Laboratory (HRL) deep subsurface site, Sweden - OS_PC_MetaG | ecosystem: Environmental > Aquatic > Deep subsurface > Groundwater... | reverse complement strand
CGTCGTGGAGGAGCGGCGCTGCGACGAGCGGCACGTCCGGGTGAAAGAGAAGACCACGGAGAACGCCGCAGGCATCGCCGTCAACGCCGCGAAGATAAGTGCCGTGGCCACGGTGCAGACAGGTTGGTCTGTCCGGTGGATCACCCTCGCAGCCGTGGCCGGCGCCGTCGCCGTGATCGCCACCCTCATCATCCGCCTGGTCCTGGTGACACGGTGAAAGGCGTAACCAAGAGCTAAAAAAAAAAAAAATGATCGAACGCATCGTCAAGACCGCACGCCGCACACCTAAACCCGTCGCCCACGACGAGCGACACCCGCACGAGGATATCGTCTCATGGCGGTGTGTTCTTGAATGCGGGCACTCAGGGACCTACGCCGTGAGATACTGCGATCTCGATGGTGATGAGGACCAGGGACCTTACCCAGCACCCAGGAAACTACGGTGTTTGGAGTGTGAGGACGCGACAGACTTTACGGCGTAAATTCAACCCAATATATTAGGAAGCCAACTGTAGTCCCCAAAGTTGGGACTGAGCGTCACGCCCAAGATAGGCCGTTTGGTCCCGTCGTAGGTCTGCGTATAGCCCCCGCCTGAGCGGTTCAGCGTAGTCTCCCCTGTACGGATCCAAATATCACCTACAGCAAGCGCTGCGGTGATGGTGGCTGCACTTGGCGCAACTTCCGCACCTGTGGCCGCGACGACTCCGAATACGTGGGTCTGAGACACAACACTTCCTGTGTTTTTAATAACGAGTGCAGCGACGCAGCTTTGGCCGACGGCAAGTGCACTTCCAGCAAACAATACGTGGTCTGTTTGTGCGATGAATTCCTGCGCGACACTCCCTACAACACTAATACCGTGTGTCAAGTTTAGGTACCACGCAACACCGCTGGAGGGTGTAGTTGGTGCTAATGGGTAACAACCTTGCACATGATTTCGAGCGTGTGCTCGTAACTCCTCCAGGTCTTTGACGAGCTGGTCCATGGGGCTAGGGTGTTGTGCGTGAAATTGTCGGAGGGCTGTTTTGTAGCTGCGCATACTACTAGTGTATCAACTATTTTCAAAAAACTGTAGGAAGCGTGGTATAAGTGAGTGTAAGGTACGATGTAGTTATGGTTCACACTTAGTTAGCGTTACTGTTTCTTTTTTTTTTCGGGCACGAATTGGCTTCGACATGGCTGTACGATGCGAAGTGATGCAAGCTCCGGACGGCGTGGTTCCGGGTTAAAAAACGATGCCAACCTCAAATGCCAACGATAACATTCAGCTGGCGATGGCTGCCTAAACCGCAGTCCCGTTCTGTGGCTTCTCCCGCCTGTGACGGGTCATAAGAACGACGATGAACAGGACAAGGATTCACGCTACCGTTGGTCCTGGAAGTGCGGGTAGCAAAAGAAACCACGGAGCCTGTCGCTGGGCGCTTTGGTGGGTAATAAATCAGCGGACAAGCTTGTAGAGTCATTAGCTGAGCAGTTGTGGACCCGGATATCGAAATCCGGCGTGTCCAAACTTAGTTGCCACATTGCACATGTGGCTATTTGCGTCTGATGTCTAAATGTGTTCCCGTGTGGGCCTCTCAGGCGCGTTGATGCGTGTTTGTTCATGTCGCGCATCACTCCTTTTGCAACAAGGCTGTTTCTCCGCTGGGGCCTACTAACGGGAAGTTCGCGGAGTATCTTTTTTTCCACCGTTGTAGGAGAATAGCAGTATGCCAACAATCACCCAGTTGGTCCGAAAGGGCCGTAAGCGTATTCGAAAGAAATCCAAAACAAAGGCGATGCAAGGAGCGCCACAAATACGAGGTGTTTGTCTCCGCGTCTACACCGTAAAACCCAAAAAGCCGAACTCGGCGCTGCGTAAGGTGGCCAGAGTGAGGCTCAGCAACGGGATGGAGGTCACCACCTACATCCCGGGTGAGGACCACAACTTGCAGGAGCACTCGGTGGTCCTGCTTCGGGGTGGTCGCGTCAAGGACCTCCCCGGTGTGCGTTACCACGTAATTCGTGGGGCGAAGAATGCAGATGCGTCCCCCGTATCCCCGGGTGGGGGTAAACCCGGGAGAAATCAGGGGCGGTCGAAGTACGGGGTGAAGAGGCCCAAGAGTTAAACAAAGGCACACTTCCTAATCGGGGGTGTGCCTTTTTTTTAGGTCACACCATAACGCCAACGTTTCCCATCACAGTTCTTCGTTCCCCAGAAGTATCCTCTCCAGAACCAACCGAAGTCGAAGAGGAAACCCATCATCGGTATAGCCAGGTGGATGCGTGCGACTGTGTTGTCTATGTACCAACACAGCACACCCAAGACGATAAGCCACAAGCTATCAAAGATGATGGGTGCGATAAGGTAAACTGTGTGTTTAGTGGTGGGGAGCGGCATCTCGGCCCAGTATCGCGGGGACTTCCACAGCTTCTCGTCAAAGCTGTAGTGCCAATATGGTTTGATGCGTCCTTTGACGTTGTTTACGATACGTGCGAAGAACCAGTGCGCTGCCTCATGAGACAGGTTCGCTAAATTGGGTAGTAGAGGGAAGAAACTGAGTAGCGCGGTCACGCCGAGTGTAACCCAGTACCACCATTGCCAAGTCATCGTGTTTCAACGTACATGGGTACGCTGATCTCTGCGGTTACGGTGTTAGCTACCTTGGTTAATGTTGTGCAACAGAGGTGGGGTACGAGGTATACGTGACAGCTCTCGTATGAGGATAGCGTGTCGTGTATAACGCCGAGAAGTTGGTCCCCTAAGCGTTTAACTATTAGTAATGGTTCTGTGTGGTTGGGTAGTTCAAAGTCCCCAGACTCAACCACTGTGAAACGTTTGGTGTGGTCGATATCCAAATAGAGGTGTTCGTCTGTTTCGGAAGTTCCCTGATACGGGGTATCTGTGAGTGTAGTGTGTACGCCGTCGATGTCGTCCAGACGCTCCACCACATACTCCAGGGCGCGGGCACTTAAAACAAACTCCGCCTGGTGTTGAAGTTGCTGTGGATCGGCGAGGAGATAATCCAGGAGTAATTCGAGATCATCTGCGGCTTGACGTATACTGGGTACGCGCCGCTTCGCCGGTTTCTCGGTGAGTGCTACACTCATCGACCCACTATTCTTTGCCACATTGTTAAATGCCTTCGTTACTTTATCCATCTGGTTCCTCTTTTTGTCCGTGGAGCGTAAAGAGCTCCAGCTCACGGGGTGTCATATCGTCTATCCAGTTTACAAGTATGTATTTACGAACGTATCCGCGAGGGACACTGTGGAGATACTGCCCTGCGAATTTACCGCGTAAAAGGAGGACTCCTCCGGGGTACTTTTGAAGAAAATCTCCTAGGGGCTGTCCCTCAGAGTATTCGCGTCCTTTCATCGTATATTATCCAGTATGTAGTACGTTAACGTTGGTCCAGGGTTCTGTGTGCAGTAGTGCCAATACTCACATGTTCTACAGAGATAACGATCCTGTGGTTTCCGGGGGCGTTTGGTATACCACTTCTGAAAACAGTCGCTGTCTATATGAGAAGCGTTGTTACTTGTTTTTGTTTGGCATGTAGTTGGCATTCCACTTGTAAACTCCTGGCGATGAGGTCCCACCGAGGTTCACCACCCATAGGGTCCCAGTGCATACGGTTGATCTTGACAGCGTTTCCCCAGGGTAAGAGTCCGTGTTCTGCTTCTTCCATGAGTTCGTCGTAACCATCACGTAAGGACTTTAGGTAGTCTAACGTAATGGCCGATTCACACGCACGGTTTTCCGGGTCTTCAACTTTGCGGCGCTGTATTCGTTCCAAAGCACATTCCGGATCTACGATTAGGTAGATTAAACGAACCGGTGGGGCGATGGGGCGACAGAAGGCGTCGTATGCCTGTTCGTAGGTCCACCAGTCCAGCCGTGAAATGTTGCCGTTTCGAGCGTGCTGTTTAGCAAAGACACGGTCTCCTGAAAGGGAACGATCCAGCATGGCCCCGTTGTATCTCCCCACACCTGATGCTTCCCACATGGCGAGCTGTTGCATCTTTGCACGCAGCGCTAACAAACATATTTGCATGGGAAAGGCGTATTTCTTTGGGTCTTGATAGAACCGTTTGAGGTAGGGGTTTGTAGCGACAGGTTCTTCTATTACACGTAGATTGAGGAGAGGACCAATATTACGGCAAAAGGTTGTTTTGCCCGCACCCACAATCCCTTCCACCCATAACAGGTGTCCAGGCACGACTTTAGGGAGTCCAGGGTCGTTAGGGTCGGGGAGTGTGATATCCATTTAGTCTCCTTTAGAGACACCGCCCCCTACACCGACCTGTGTCTTGGTGGCGGGGCGATTACCGTAGAGGTGTTGATACCCGGCTTTACGTGCGCGGCTACCCGGGTATGTGGGGATTATTGTATTGAAAACTGCGGGGGCGGGATGAAGACGGATTAGTTCGGAAGCGCAAGTGGGACAGTATATTGTTTCAGTAATCACACCGCTGTTTTGTTGTACGAGATGTTCTTCAATGGTGCGGCACTTTTCACACTCATAATCGAAAGATATGAGGGGCATGTATGCGCAAACCTTTAATGCCGTTATTTGGCATTTTTAGTATGTTAGTTAGATAAACATACGCGGGGCACAATGTCAAGCAGTTATTGGGGGAATAACCGAGGGATAATAAGCGGCACCTCTTCTTTAACCACAGCTTCTGTGGGGAGTGGAGGAGTTTCAATAATAACCGGGGGTTCTGTCTTTGGCGCAGGCGCTGGTTCGGGTTGCAGCGGCGCTGGTTCATCTCGTTTAAGCCAACTCTTGAGGAGGTTGAACAGGCGTGTGGTATTCTCTCCCGTTGTTTTTACGTCGGGTTCTTTGTTTGCTACTTGGACGGCGCGGTTTACAAGCATGCTACCTGCACCGGCCTCTTTCAAGCTAAAGGGCCTTGAGGGGCACCTCCCTCAGCTCCCATCGGTGCGCCTCCTCCCATCGGCGGTGCTCCACCCATCGGCGGTGCTCCACCCATCGGCGCTCCCCCGCCTGCAGGGGCTTGGGGCACTTCGATCTCTACCTTGGCTTGTTCCCCTGTTTGAAAAATACTGGCGAGGCCCTCAGGCTGCGTCAACGCTTCTGGGGACACCTTGACGGTTGTAGTCTTCTGTCCATCAGGTGTGAGCTTGCTTTGTAGGCCCTGGAACGTCCCTGCAGGAAGCAAGGCGATAGCTTCTTCCGCGTTCTGCGGTTGCGGCGGCGCTTGCATGGCTTCTTGCCCGCCTTGCCAGAAGTTGGGGTCGCCTAGTGCAGGTTCAGCGTGCTTACGGAAATCTTCCGTCGCACTGATTGCGCCGAGTTGATATGCGAGGTTGAGGGGTGTCATCGTCTAGCTCCTATGACCGCAGTGAACCGCTGCCGTCTATAGTTGGTGCAAGGGAGTTGGTTCTTTTGGAGAACGGGTTCACCGCTGGTTTCACAACAGGCTTCACCGCAGGTGCCCTCGGTGTCGGTTTCGGAGCTTGATTATAACCCGGCGCGAAGAGCGGTTGGTTTTTAATTTTTTGCATGTACGCTGCCTGCGCCTTTGGGTTTACAATTTCCCGCTGCTGCATCCCGTCGTTGACCGGAGGTGCGATGGGTCCACCAGGTACAGCAGTGCCGGGCATACGTCGCGGAGCAGCTGCAGCGCGAGGAACCATGGGTGCTGCAGGCATGGGTGCGGCGGGACGTTGCATAGGCATGCGACTCGGTGTCTTGATAATGCTGGGACCCAGACCGAGGTCGTCTTCGGCTCGTTTACGGAAGTCAGTCTCCGCTTGAATTGCGCCGAGTTGATACGCGAGGTTGAGAGGGGTCATGTTTTTCCTACACCAATGTGTCGAGGTTAATACCCGCGCTACGGAAGGCTTGATAGTCCTCCGGTGAGTATTTGATATTTAATCCTGCGGGGGATATACCGCCTTCTTGATACATGCGAAGACGTGCTTGAGCGTCTTCTGTTGCGCGTCGTGATGCGTCCTCTACCGCTGATGGGCGTGGTGCTGCACGGGGGACGGCGCGAGGCGCTGCTGCAACAGGCGCTGCTGCAACAGGCGCTGCTGCAACAGGCGCTGCTGCAACAGGCGCTGCTGCAACAGGCGCTGCTCCAGTTACTTTTGGTGCCAACGCCGTAGGTTGACGTGCTGCACGTAATGCTTGTAAACCTTGTCCAGCGAAATGTCCACCTGTACCACCGAGTAGTGCACCACCCAAGATACGTTTAGCGGAGTAGTCTTTACCACTGATAGCTCCACCTATACCACCGAGTAGCGCACCACCACCAATTGTTGCGAGAGATGCTCGTTTACGGAAGTCAGTCTCCGCTTGAATTGCGCCAAGTTGATATGCGAGGTTAAGGGGTGTCATAACCTAACTCCTGGGACTGGTATGGATGCACGGTAGACGCCCCCCAATTTTTCTAGTGCGTGTAGAACGCCTAACCGGTAAGCCACACTGGAAATTTTTAGCTGACGTTTCGGCGCGTCGAAAGTCTTCAGCACCTGCGTTTTGAATTCATCAAAAGGCATGGCTGTTACGGAACCAAAAAAGCGAGGGTCGTCGTAGTGTTGCAGGTACGCTGCTTTGGCTTCTGCTGCTGTGTTGAAACCGAGCATATGTTTCTGCTCATCGAAGACAGTCCACATTTTTGTACCGTCTTTTGGTTTCTTCATTTGGTTGACGACGTAGACGTTTTTGGCTTGTTCGTTCGGCCCTACGTAGACGTCACAGTGGTCGCCGTCCACACCCAGGGTACGGCGTATGTAACCGTAGGGGTGCTTCATTAACGTTTTGCCTGACTCTTCTTTGTGCGGGTCATACCAATGACGATACTCTCCCTTGTCCGTCTCGATGGAGATGTTCAGGCCCTGGAACTCCATGCGACGGGAGAGGGTGTGGGCGCTCCCTTGTTTGAATGTGCGTCGTAATTGGTCTGTTATTGTAGGTTTGTCGGGAGTTAGTGCTTTAGCAGCCAAGGGGGCGAGTGCTAAACCACCACCCAACAGTGCTCCTCCGATTCCTAGACGCTTAATGTTTTTAACAGCGCTACTAATTCGACGGTGTACACCACCGTAGTGTACTAAGGGGTCGATCATATTCCCGTATTGTTTAGGTGCGGTCTTCCATCCTTCGCGGAGACGTAAATTCAGGTATTGTAGGAGTGGGTTATTAGAAGACCCATGTAACGCATGTGCGAGGACTTTTTCTTGTTCGTTTAGTCCAAGTTGTCCGAGTGCTTTTGTGTATCCAAGTTGTCTGGATGCACGTCGCAGTTCTCTGCCGACGATATTAGCGGCGTTACGGTCTTGATCAGGTACAAGATGACGAAGCAATTTGTCTTGTAGTACTGTGGCGTCTTGGTTGGCACCAACGCTTTTTAAATGTTCGAGGTACGTTTTGGGGTCAGCGTTTAGAAGTCGGGCTTCAAGGGACTCCGCTAATGCCGCTACTTCCGCTGCTGGGACGCCTGGAAGTTTTCGTTGCAGAACTTTGGGGAGTTCTTGACGAAAACGTGTCGGGTGTAGCTTTCCTTGATCAGCTAATTGTTTTGCGGTTTCATATCGCGCTTCACCGATTGTGGTCATAAAATCGTTACGTAGTTGTTTTTGACCGTGGAAGGAGTGTGCGTTCCCTCCGAGTATACGTTGAGTATGTACTGGGTTTTCATATATCTCAGCGGCCATACGGGTATACCCTGCGAGCGGTCCCTTCTCAAATGCTTTGTAGTGTAGTTGGGAACTAGGAGTGAAAGGTGTACCTGTTGCAAGCTCTGCTGCACGCCCCACTAATCCGGAATTACCACGGATCGCTCGCTGAACACCGGCACCCGTGTATTGTTTTCCACTCGGTAAAGTGATTACGGGTTCACGCGCTAATTCACTCCCCTGACTAATATAGCTACGAATCCAGGCATTCGTGGAAGTAGCATCCCCGCCGAGGGCTTTAAACGCATCAGCTTTACCTTGGGTTGCAGGGTCAACGAGGCGATATTTAGGTAATTCTTTGGACAGACGGTGAGCACCATACCCTACCGCTGCAGCTGGTACCGCGGCGGCAGCGCCCAGGGACCCTGCAAGGTTTAATACACTATCCGTTGTGTTTTCGTTCATACCTGCAACCCCGGCCATTACCCCGCTAGTTGTTTTTGCGGCTGAGAGAATGTGTTATTGAAAAGACGCTTCAACATCTTAGAGGTGTCCATCTCAGGCATCTTCACCTTGAACGCTTGCCATGCGACGGGAGAGGGTGTGGGCGCTCCCTTGTTTGAATGTATGTTGGATCATGAGAACCCCCCTTGTCGTGCAGCTCTACGTCGTCGAATCCACTCTAATGTAGCAGCTGGTGCGGTTGCGGCTAGTGCATAAGTCCCCAGTGCGGGTAGTAACGTCAACAGAGAAGAACGCCCATGTCTAGCGGCGCGTAAACCGCGGTATCCACGAAAAGACGCACGCGCTTCTTCAGCTAAGCGTGGTAGCCATGGTAGTGTGGTGGCAAGTGGAAGCGCTTTTGCGGTGGTGCTATCGGGGTCGAGGTACATCGCTGCTGGAAGTGCTGCTAATGATAGAAGCCCTCCCACTCTAGGGCCTGCAAGTGCACCGGGTAATAGTTTACCTTTTCGTGATATAGTGTGACCTAGCTCATGACTTAGCGTACCCGGTAGTACTCTTGGGGGTATCCGTACAGTACGGGCCGCGGGCGCGTAATGGGGAGGGATACGGGGTATATGTTGAATCACAATATCCTTGGGGATATGCATTTTTTTACGTAGGGTTTCAATTCCTGCGTCTGTTAGGGGCTTTGCGTAACGTCCTTCTGCTTTTGTACTTAATCGATATATAGGGCCGCTAAGCACCACAGGGGCTAGTGCTATACCCAGTGCTCCGCCGACATCAACTAGTCGTGTATTGTTTGAGACTGCGTACTTTTGCAGCGCGTACTCGATACCTCGGTTATAGAAATAACTCATACCCGTAACCCCGGCCATTGCCCCGTTAGTTGTTTTTGCGGCTGAGAGAATGGATTGTTGAACAGACGCTTCAACATTTTGGAGGTATCCATCTCAGGCATCTTCACCTTGAACGCTTGCGTTTGTTGGCGATGGATTTCTTTGAATGGGTCTTTGATGCCTCGCGTCGTGAGTCCTCCTAGTTTTCTCATCGCAGCATAGGAGCCTTGTTTATAGGCTGTTTGGCGGTCGATGTTTTGACCAATCCGCTTTCTTGCGTGGCGACTAAGTCGTGGTCCTTGTCCGAACTGTACGCTTTGACCACTGATTGTTTTTGTGGCATCGCGGATTAATTGAGCCTCCGGTCCAGCGGTGCGTAAAGCAACTATAGTATCTCCAGCAGGGCGTAGACTTTTGGGTAGTGTGGTCACTCTGTTGTGCTCTCGTAGAATCACATCAGGGTTACCGTGTTGCGCACGCTCTACAAAGGCTGTAGAGATTCGTTTAACCCCCGTCTCATCGACTTCGTGTGCTAGACCCAACCTATTACGTGCTTCGAATTGATTCGGTGTCAGTCCGCGTATTTTTTCACCACGTACAGACCCCCCTGCGGTGCTGAAAATGTGCCCGGGTTTGGCGGCTTTGGTTAATTCGTTTCTTAACTGGGCCTTCTCCCAATTTAGCCACGGGTCTCCCGACATATGCATACGTTCGATGTTACGTAAGTGTTCTGCTGCGTACGCTTTATTTAGGTGTGGATTCGTAGCGTGGAGGCCGATTTCGGTACGGGGATCGTGTTTCGGGAGTCGGATTAACCCTTTAATTTTTGTGGTAATTTTTCTTAGCTCACCAAGGTCAATCGCTTCTTTGACCCCCGCCGCCTTCGCGAGTCGTTTAATCAACGCCTTCCGTATCTGCGGCGCTTGCGCCACAGCCAACCCACCCAACCCGCCACTCAACGCGCCGAGTAGTGCCCCCTCCACCGGGTGATCGTACAGGGAACCCGAAGCTCCCCCGACCAACGCACCCATGGTGGCTTGTACAGGCATACGTGTGAGTGTCTCCCCCAGAGGTCCCTCCAGGAGTTTTAAGAGACCCAGACGGGCCGAGGCGTGTTTAGCGCCGGTGAGGTACGCGGAGGTCACTACCCACCGATACCCAGGGACTGCATCGCGGAGGACGCGCCACGGGTGAGGGGGCTATACCAGGACTCGGGGGCTTCTTGACGTCCGGCGAGGCCACCGGCGAGGCCACCAACGGCACCGCCGTAGAGCCCTGCGCGTCCGGCGAGTTGTCGTTTCAATGCAGTCATCCCTTCAGGGGAGTAACCTTCGTGTATACCTCGTTGGATTTGGCTTGGTCGGGGTACTGCACGTCCATCTAATGCACCTACGCCTAAACCTTTTCCACCCGCTTGAAGACCGCGGTACGCTCCACCTAATCCGCCCCCGATCGCACCCAGAGCTGCGCCACCCAGCGCTCCTTGGAGACCGCCCTGTAATCTTTCTCCACTGTCACTGCTAATCGCTCCAGTGAGCCCGCCCACTCCTGCACCTATACCCGCACCGTGGAGTGCGCCAGTACCAGCCCCCTGTAGTGCGGCCCAGTTCACACCTTTCGCAGCAGCAGCAGGGTTTTTTGCAAGCTGTTCAAAAATTCCTCTCCCTATACTTGTAACTCCAGCTTGTTTATTGAAATCCTCTTGTGCTTGCAAAGCACCAATACTGTGTGCGAGCTGTAGTGGGGTCATTGTATTCCGTCCTTTATTGTTGTGACAGCAACGCTTTTAGGCGCTCCATCGCAGTATCCTCGTGTTCTGCACCTGAGAGTCCACCAACAACACCACCACCGACACCCCCCGCTAGTAAACCAGAGCCGCCACCTATAAGGTCACGTCGTTCTGTGTTGAGTTGGTCTCTTTGTGCAAAAGGCATAGCTTCACCTTTTACTCCTCTTGCACGTATAAGTTTTTCGTAGTTTGCGGCGCGTACATCTTTACTCCCCTGTTGTAGACGTTTTAATCCCCGTCCTGCACCCGCACCCCCATAGGCCCCTGCAAGACTCCCAGCACCACCCAGCAGTGCGCCTAAACCGGCTCCTTGAAGTGCCCCCTGTAAACGGTTACCGCTATCAGACGCAACAGCGCCGGTGATTCCCCCTGCTCCAGCACCCAACGCAGCTCCAGGGATGGCGGACAGTAACACGTTACCCCCACGCGCGGCTAGGTCACTGAGGACTCCTCCCGTTTTTACGTAGAAGTCCCGTTGCGCTGTGAGTACCCCGATATTGTAGGCTACCTTTAACACGCTCTTCTCCTAGGCGAACGCCAACACTTTAAGTGTAGCGGGCTGTGTTGCAACTGTTACGGTCATGGCAGTGACGGTTCCGTCGGAGCACCAGACCATGACAAAGCCTGTGTCTTTCTTGAGCGTCAGTGCGTTGGTGTTGGCGTTCAACTTCGCGGTGATGTCGTTTCCTGTGGCGCGCAGGAGTAAGAACTTCGCGCTGGTCATGGGTAACGTCACAGCTTCGTCTGCGACGGGTGCTGCGAACAGTTTCTCATAATTGAGATTTGAGGTGTACGCCAAGGAGATCGCCAAGGGAATCTTTCCCGCTTGTTTGCCGTCTTCAAGGGGCCACTCAACTTCAGCAGTGACTGTTAGGTTGCGTGCCATTGGTTATTGTCCTTGGCTTTGTTGATATTGTTGGAGCAACTGCATCAGCTGCTGTTGTTCCGCCGCTTGCTCTTTTTCAGCAGCACGGTCTTGTCCGAACTGTCTTCCCTGCGTCGCGCCGTAGGCACCACCGCCCATCATGCCCAGACCGCCTCCAAGTAGTGCACCCAGCTGTGCACCTTCACTGGGAGTCCAGTCGGGATCTGCGCCGAGGGCACGAGCCAGCGCGATACCCCCGGCACCCAACCCTGCGCCCACGAGACCACCACCGATACCCCCGATGGCTTGACCCGCAGCACTACCTCCGGTGGTGGCCAGTCCCGTCAGGGCTTTTCCGCCCTGGGGACCTGTTAGCCCACTGGTGATGCCGGAGAGGGCGGGACCGTAACCAGGAACAGCGCCCGTGAGGCCCGTCAGGAAATCTTCGGCTGTACCCCCTTCGGCGTCCTTTTCGAAGTCCCGTTGTGCGGTAGCAGCACCGATGGTGTAAGCCATTTCGAGATGGGGATTCATTGTGTCTCCTGCATAAGTGCGCCACCTGGTGGAGGTGGGATGAGTGATGCATGATAGCCGGGTGCGGTAGCCCCGTCCAGTAAACGTAGAGCTACACGGAATTCGGCGATGTGCGTTGCAAACCGTTTGAGGTCACGAGGGTGCCAACGTCCCAGACGCGTTGTCCGTCCGGTCATGTAGGCCAGCAGAATATCCAGCGTTTTGGTGCCTGTAAGCTGAGTCATCAAGTTACTAAATGACGTCAAGTTTACGAGGTAAAGTAGGCGCACAGCACACCAAAAGTCCTGCGTGGCGGTGGGCCAAACGAGGGGGTAGGTGTTGTGCAGCAGCTCGGAGTAGAGGTTGATGACCTTGGCTGCAGCCTGCAGATTGGTGGTGTCCTTCTGTAGAGCTTTCTCGGTGTAGCTGAAACGGGTGGCGTCGCGTAGAGGGACTTGCATCAACCCTTGTGGCCTCTTTATCCGATCGGTACTCACCACGGTTGAAACACCGTTGGAGTCAGCGACCATGTGCGCAACAAGATACCCCAACGGGATGTTATCGCGGTAGGTGTTGAGCACAGTACCCCATTGCTGTCTGAGAGCGAGGAGGCGGGTGGGGAGGAGGGGGTACACTGTTACAGTCCTACTCCTTTCTTAGCAGCATCAACGCCGCGTTCACGCCAGATCATTTTAGGGTGTTGTTGTTGGATGGTCCAGTTACGGTGTTGGAATTGGGGTGTCGCTTCGTGCCATCCTTGACGGAATGACCCGGTCCCCTTCTCCACACCCCGCCTTATTCCGCCTCGTATTCTACGCAGGGCACCGTACCCCAACAGGGCACCGGCTGCTAATCCCGCAGGTAAATACCATGAGGGGGTTTCGGTAGGACGCTCGTACGTTCCACCAGGTCCCATAGCCGGATCATCCATGTAAGGTTCGTAGTTTGCCATTGGTCCAATTGTAGTTGAAGTTCTCTTAGGGGTCAAAAGGTACGTTCGCTTCATCGCTTGTAGCGGCAACAGGCTCCATTGCGTCGTTGAAGGTGACTTGAGCCGCGACAGTGCTGCTGGTCGCCGCAGTCTCGACAGCGGTGAGTGCCTGGTCAATTGATGCGACAGCCGCTTCCCAGGCGGTGACTGCGGGTGGGTTGAAGAGTAAGTTGATGAAATCCTTGGTGCTCTGTAGCGAGGCGGGGTTCGTCGCACCCGCGAGCAGCACAACACCGCCGACCAAACCACTCTTGAAGAAGGGAGGTGCTGAAGTGTCCGCTTGGTCAGAGAGGCGCTTAGCGAGCTCCGACGCGAAGCCGTTGATCCCCCCTGTGGGGAGTTCGATGGTTGTGACGTATATACCCGTCGCAGGTATATTTAGGATGTCTTTGAGTTTGGCGAGTTCTGCGGTGATCTGTGTGACGTACTCGGCGTAGCGGAGTCCCTCCGCCTCTAAGAAAGCCACGTAGGCTTGTAGAGCTTGGAACCCCCCGGTGAGGCGTGATTTGTAGCTGGTTACGTACGCTTTTATAGCGTTGACGGCGAACGCCAAGGAGGGGATGAGGTTGAGGAGTGAGGTATGTGTAATCCAGTCCGGAGCAACACCGCGCGACGGTGCGAGCTGCGCGGCGATACGTACCTTGGCGACGTTGCTAATTCCGTCGTAATCTTGCATGACAAAGGCCACGTTCGTGGCGGTGTCGCCCGGGGCTGTCCCACCGGCGATGGAGTACCGGTAAGCAACGCTGTAGTAATAATCGGTGTCTCTTAGTAGAGCCGCGTCGTCGTCTATGTAGTTTGTACGCACACCGTTAAAACGAAAACGGTAAATGACCTTGGTTTTTTTATTCGCGGAGACTATGCTGCTGGTGGTTGATGGTGTGCTTTCAGGTAAGGCCGTAGGTTGGGTAGCACCGAACAGGTCTCCCCAGTTAGTGGCAAGCATCGCCTGGTCGTCGGTGGACCGTATAATGGCTAACTCCTCAAGGCGCACAAAGTCATTACCGTATCGTGGCAATGTTTGCATGGTGGGTGGGTTTACCCACGAGAGTAAAACACCAATGCCTGTACTTTCCGGCGATGCGATGGGCGTGGCTTTCAGCTCTTTCACTGATTTGAACGCATCATCGGGAATCAAACTATTATTCTTGAGCGCTGTACCAAATATTCGCTTGAGGGATTGTAGGGCTTTATTTACCTGTATGAAGCTGCTACCCCCCGTAACGATAACGAGAGCAAAGATAGCGCAGTCGTTGTCGTATTGTGGTCGCTGGGAATCGGCCTCGTCGTAGATTGATTCAACAACGATACGTGCAAAGCCTTCGTTACCGCGGTCAGCTTTTGCGATTACAGCCATTGTATCGCTAAACGCCTTACGCTCCGCGTCTGTCATGGTGTCGTTCAAGGACCACGAGTCTTCACCTGAGGAGACGGCAATCGCGTCGGATTCATCAAATGGGTTTTGAGGGAAGGGAGCGACGGGAAGCAGGTGTACGCGCCCGTCTTTGGTGAACTTATCGAGGATTGTTTCAATGGTCGTGAGTGCTGTCTTTAAAAGTAGCTCATTACTGTTCAACACCGTAGATGTGAGAAGGATGAAGGCTTTAAAGATAGCCACCTGTAGCGCATTAACCGCGATTACCGTATGGGAGATGGTTGTTAGCGTCTCCTTTACGGGGTCAAGTAGGTTTGCCGGGGCTTTAACTGATAGTGATTCCCATTTGCCGTCACTCATAGTGTGTCCCTAAGTACATCAATTTGTTGCTGTATTGTCTTGAGCTGCGCTGCACCTTCTGGAAGTTGCCGTATCTGTTTGGAGTGAATATGCAACATACTCTGTAGCGCGTTAATGTGTTGGTATAGGCGGAGACGATGCGCACGTACAGCGAGGGCTGCGAGTTGTTTGAGGTGGCCTAAACCACCGTCGAATGTGGTCCATTTTTGCTCGTTCATAACAGTCAGTATACACCAAAAAACGGGGTGTTTTTTGGTATAAGTAAGTGTTCCAGAAGAGTAGCAACGGCAATACTTCTGGAGTGAGTGAGGATTCTCCTTGCTCACACCCACACGCTCGTACATTGGAGGTGAGTTATGTTGTGGGGATTGATTGGCAAACCAGCGATTATTCCGGTCTGGCAGCAGATTGTGGTCGGCGTAGGACATACGCTGACGGTGTATGTAGCGCCCGCGATGGCGGTTGCTATAGGATGGACCTTAGGAAAGCGTTGTGCGGGCGACAGCCCGTACAACAATGAGAGCGAGAGGCTGCGGGCGGGTGAGGATTTCGCCTGCGGCCTGGAGAGGCGCGCCGCGCAGGCCCGTCGCTCCCAGCAGCACGTCCAGTAGACCCTCCTATCCTGAGGGGTCGTGACCGTCGAGTCCTTCGATGGTCAAAAAATAAAAAAACAGAGAAACCCCCCGTGGGTTTTTCTTAGCTTCGAGAGGAGGAGTACATGTGGCCGTGGCTGATACTAGCGGCGGTTCCCGCTGCGCTGACGTACTTAGCGCGGAGGGAACAGAAACGTGAACAGGAGGTGTACGATATTCAATGGGCCGAGGAGCGCGCAAAGGAGGCGCGCGCGGTGGCCGAGGAAGCAAGGAAGGCTGCGAAGGAGCAGCGGGAGTTAATGAAAGAAAGGCGCGAGGAAGAGGAGCGCGTCGTTAAAAGAGCGGGGCGGCAAGTGGCGCTCCGTGTACTAGAATGCGCGAACGCCGCACTTACCGTCGACGGCATCGTCGTGGCGGGAACGGTGGCGGACGTGTCCAGCACGCACGTGGTGCTGGACTATGAGGATGGCGAGGAGTACGCCATCCCCATCGACGCTATTGATGCGGCGTCGGTGGTGGTGGTGAAGGGGGGAGAGCCTCTTGAAGAAGAGGCTGAAGAAGAAGAGGCTGAAGAAGAAGAGGAAGCGTACAGTTAGCAGGACAGGGAAACACTTCCATGTGGTTGTGTTTTCCTTTACGTTCCATGGAGGCAAAAAATAATGACCAAAGAAGAAGTAGATATCCGCCCTGTTCCGGTGGATAAATTGAGTACCTGGACTGTCGAGGAATTAACGCGTAGGCAAACGCGTGCACAGGAACTCTGTAGTATCTACGCACAGTACGTACAAGCGGCACAAGCAGAACTCGAATCCCTTCGTAGGGTTCATACTTTTTTAACGTCAGCAAATTATGACGCGACGTTGTCCTTGAAGATCGTACAAGACAAAGTTGTACGTGTGAAATGTATGGAGTGTAACGGCACCGGGCAGAAAGCCCTGGACGTGGAGAGTGGACGCATTATGAGGAAGAGCGCCTTTGAGTTTAACCAACCCACAGGACCTATCGTAATGACCGAAATTCCCGATGAATTTAAATGTACGAATTGTCAGGGCCGAGGATGGCTCCTGATGGAACGGTATTCAGGATAACTTCTAGTTTTCGGGGTAATAAGAGGCGTTGGTGGGCCGGGGAGAGTCCCGGGGTGACCCGCCTTCGTTTAGCTCCGAAAGGAGAGTTCAAATGGTAAAGTATTTGGGGCGAAGAGCGGGTGTACCGGAGTTTTGTAGCGTGTGGTATCTTTCAGCGCTGGTTACATAAGATCGGGGTGTTAGGGTTCGCGGTGTGGCCCGTTGTGGTGTATTCAACTGTGCAGGCGTCACAAGAGGAAGAGGTACAACACCATGAGCACCAACACATCGTACAGTATCGGAAGTACGGTCTGGTGGGATTTTTGGTGAGGTACGGGTTTTATCATTTACGGGTTGGCTATGATGCTAACCCCTTCGAAATCGAAGCGCGGAAAGTGGCGCGACGACAGGTGCAGGGATGATTGTACCATCAAAGGTTAAACGTTGTTTGGACGATTGGGGGCTCGCAACACTTCACCATACTGTGCCGATCTATAGGGGCACAGGGTTACAGATGAGTTATGGTGATGGGTATATTACGATACCGCGGTGGCAGACTCTGCGTGCACGTTTTGACCCTAACTACCACCGTTCCATTCTACATGAGTACGGGCATGCGTACCTGGACCTATGTGATGCACTAACACGTACGCGTTTAACGCAAGTATTTGGGTCGTTTACATTAGTAAATTACCCAAGCAGACTTAAGTGTCTAACTGGGTGGTTAATTCCCAGGCCTGACGGTTTCGTGAGTGGGTATGCTACACTTCACGCGGTGGAGGACTTCGCAGAAACGTTTGCTCGTGTTGTCGTAGGTGACGTGTGTACGTCAAAAAAGATGTGTAGCGTACGTGATACGTTAAACAGCCGCAGCCGTCCCTACAGCGCCCGCCGTTCCTAACCCTAGAGCACCCAATGCAGCTGCTTGGGGTGACCAACGCCCCATGACCTGACGGCGTAGTTGCTGGGATATGGCTGGGTTGAGTAAACTACCTAGAGGACCAGCGTTCCCTTCCACAAGGACAAATTTACCGCCTGGTAGTTCAGCAACATCGTATCCGAGATGTGCCAACCCTTGTCGGTGTTCAGCGGGGAGTGTGGCTTCCGCTTCTTCTACGAATTTGCGCAGTCGCCTGCTCCTTAGGGGGTTTGTTGGGAGGAACACGGAAGACCCTACCGGCTTGCCGGTAATCTTGGATAAGGTGTTGCGTACTATTTCGGGGAGGAAGCGTTGACTGGTGGAGTAAGGGTGTCCAGCTAATGAGTGTACGCGGTATTCCTTATTGATAGGTAAACGGGGTTGGATGAGCATATCGTCTGTAGAGTTACGCAGCGCTTGTTCAAACTTCGGAGTGCCACTCATGAACACGTTTTCTCCCTGTGCTCCCGTACGGCCCTTGATTACCGCACCCCCAGGGTACGCTTTATTGATAGCGTCTAGACGTTGGTCTATTTGCCAGGCTTGACGTACTTTCTGCTCTTGTAGTACGTCATGTAGCGTACGTGTAGGGATGGTATGTTTAGGCATCAGTTCGTGAAATCGAAGTTTGTCTTGCAAAGCTTTTTCCGTCGCAGAAGTACCAGTCCCTAACTCTACTGCACCTAGACCTTTACCTACTTCGTCGGGGAAGTAGTGATACACCACCTGGTCAGAAGCTTTACGGGGGTCGGGGGAGGGTCCTCCGAGACGGTATTCAAACTGTTTTCCAGAACTGATCTCGTGCCCTGCGGCTCTAGCTTGAGCTAGCTCCTCTGGTGTGGTGACTTTGTACGGACCATGGGCGTCACGCGCCAGATTTTTAGGGATACCCCCCACTGTGTATTGTTTCCCTTTGGTCGCTTGCTGTAATCCACGGATACGTGCGTTAGGCGATAGACGGAAGCGCCGCATTAAACCGTAACCGAGAGCACCTAACCCCAACCCTGCAGCACCCGCTAACATCCCCTTCTGCCAAGTTGGTGTTTCTGGTTGTTGGAGCCCTAGAGCTTCCAGGCTGGAACTTACTCCTTCTTTGTAGAAGTGGTTGGTCATTGTTTTTCATCACTAAACAAATGCCTAACCTGTTTATAGAACACCGAGGGCATGGGGGAGGATTAAACAACAACAATCAGAGTGGTGCGACTGGAGTACCGACCCACGTCTAGCTCCAGTGCGACGGTTGCACCAGTGACACTGATACCTGCGTCGAAGTCACAGGTAATAGACGTCGCGCTGTACTCGGAGATGGGACAGGCGGTGCCGCCGAGTGCGAGGGCGACGCCGGAACCCAGACCACCTGCGAGGGGGGTGGGACCAGCAGCATCGACGAATGAAACACCACCACCGGCAAAAACCGTCGCTTCCACCAGAAGAAGTGCAGCGGCGTGTGCGTTGATAGCGGCGACGATGGCGGTGCATGTACTACCAGCACCACCAAGGGTGACAAGGATAGCCGTACCGATTACGCTGACAACTAGTCCACCTCCGGTTACAATCTCAATGGTGGTGGAGTTACCCACGGTGCCGGGTTTGATTGCTACAAGGTCTATCTGTGCCGTGCCAAGTGTGTTGAGCACACTCAGCTTAGCCTGCACTTGTTCACCCAGCAGTCCAGTACCGGTTAGGGTGACGCCGAGTTTTCCACCGCCGTTGCTGTAGTTGTCCTCATTACAGGTAAGTAGTTTGGGCGCGTTGGCCGGAGGGAGCATCGCTAGAAGAGCCATGCTGCTGTAGTAGCGCCCGACGCCCAACTCCAGAACGAGTGCATCACGGTTAACACCGATACCCGTGGGGAGGGTGCAGGTGATGCTGGTGGCGCTCATGGCGGAGATGGTGCATGCGGTGCCGCCCAGGGTCAGGCTGACGTTGTCGCCCAGGCCACCGGTGAGCGCGGTGGCTGCTACAGCCAAGGTGAATGTACCCGCGACACCAGCAGTGGCTTGTACCAGGAGTAGCGCGGCGGCGTGTAGGTTGATGGCTGCAGCGATGGCGGCGCTTGTGCTACCAGCACTACCAAGGGTGATTGTGATGGCGTTAGCAAGTACGCTGATAGCCAAACCACCACCGGTCGCGACTGTGACAGTGATGGCGTTACCGTCCGTGCCGGGCCGAACCGCTTCGAAAATGACGGTAGCTGTAGCGGGCGTGGTGTTGGAGATGGTCTTGCCCGCTTTGGTCTGGTCCCCGAGCATCCCTGTGCCTGTCAGGGTGATGTTCGCGGCACCGGTGCTGGGACTGTAGTAATCCTCACTGCATTTGAGAAGGCGAGGCGTGTTGGCGGCGCTCAACCGTGCGGGAATCGGCAGGATGCTGCTGTGCGGCCCTACAACGAGGTTTAGGTAGACCACGGTTTCGCCCAGGAGGACGTCTGCGGGCAGGCTACAGGTGATACTGGTTGCGGAGGTGGCACTGATGGTACAGGCGGTACCGGACAACGTCAGGGACATGCCCGGCCCCTTCCCGCCGTAGAGATAGGTCTTGGCCACAGCGGCGGTGAAGGCGATGGCGTCACCGAGGCCCACAGTGGCTTGCACCAGTAGTTTGGCCGCAGCATGTACGTTGATGGCGGTCGCGATGGCGAGACATGTGTTACCTGCGGCTGCGAGGGTGACCACGATGGTGTTGGTCGAGGGGACGGTGATTGTCAGCGGTGCGACGCCTGTGTCGACGGCGACCTGACAGCTGATGTCGTTGCCAGTGCTACCGGGTTTAACCGCCGTCAGTATCAAGGTCGCTGTGGCCACGGTGAGGTTGGAGATGTTCACCGAGGATTTAACCTGTTTGGTACCCAACAGCCCGGTACCTGTCAGGGTGATGTCGGCGTTGCCGCTCTCCGCGTCGTAGCCTGTAACGCTGCTGTACAGGAGCTGCGGTAGCCCGGACAGCCCTTCACTCAGGGCACGGTCGTCTTGGTCTGCACTGGCGAGGATGCTCCAACGAATACCTGTGAGGACGGTGTTGTTTGTTTGACGCGGTTCACCTTCCAGCAACGCGAGGGTGGGGGCGATGCGGTCGATGAGGTCTTGACTGACGTTGTACGTACCGGTAACACCGGAAGCGACATCGGCCTTCCAGGAGGTGTACCCCTCTAGATCCTTGATGACCACGGTTGTAAGGCCGACATTTTCAATACTAAGTTTGGGCATCTGTTCTACCCTCCAGAGAGGTTGAGTTGTTTTTTAAGTGGAATCACCCACTGTCGAAAATTATAAGCGAACTTTATGATTGACACAAGTGTTGGTATATTGCATCCTAAAAAGTCAGGACTATCGGGTCTGTCCTTCCTGCGGTGTGGTACACAACAGAGATTTCAATGCTGCGGTAAACCTTTCGAAGCTACGGGTGGGTAACCCGAATGTTAAGCCGGTGGAGATGGAAGCTCTGGCTGATCGAAGTTTGGTCAGTGAAACTGCCGTCTGTGAAGCCGGAACAGGACTTGGGTAAGTTTGTCCAAGTTCCTGAAACCAGGCTGAAGGAGCAGGTCGAGCCCCTACGAGGGCGGGTCTTTGGACCGGAGAGAGCCTCGTTACGTAAGTAACCGGGCTCTCTTTTTTTTTTAGACTTTACGCCGTAAATTTCGATAAGGATTCGAGCGCTGCCACTTGTTGATCTGGGGGTAGGTCGGGGATCGTGAGAAGTGTGGCTGCGGTAGTGAGGTATTGATCCTCGGTCATATCGGGAGGTAAGTGGCTGACCACGTGTTGTAGCGCGCCTTGCAGTTGTGCGCGATGTGCCTCTACCGAGGGGTATTTTGTACATATCTGGTTCAGTAGTTCGGGGATAGTCATCGTTATTCCAGGTCCACTTTGTTGGAGAGCATGGTTCGAAGCAATGCCTGAAGAGATAGGTCAGCCATGTAGTGGGCGGTGTTAGTAGCGAACTCCCCTTGAAGTTTGGCGAGCCATAGAGGTCCTGCCAATATAAAAAACAACATGGGTCCAGCAACAGGGATGATGTAAACGATTAGTAGCGGGGGTGTTATTACGGCAGCGAGTGCTTGTGTCGCGGCTAGATACGCAGGCATCGGTGCGGTACGGGTGCTTATTTGTTGGTTAATGAGGCGGTTATGTGTGTCACCGTGAAGTGCCGGATGGAACGCTAGACTCTCCTTGCCCACTTTGACTTTTACACTACCGTCGATGTTGGCGGTCCCGAGTTTGGTGATAATGTGAATCGCACCCGCTAATGTGTTGAGGTCGATGTCCCCTTTAGTAGTGATCGTATGTTCAATGTCACCGGTGAAGACGCTGATTTTATGTCCCGCACTAGCTGCAGGGTTTGCGCCGTTGGTTGGGCTACCGATCTCAATTTCCCAGCTACCATTATTGATAGTGGTGCTCCGCGCCACGTTACCTGATTTTGCGTCTGCGTAGGACCCTCCCACGACTTTGTCGTCATGGTTGCCATTCACCGTATCTACACGGTGTCTCCCCACGCTCTGTGTGACATCGTTACCTACGACGAGACTGTCGGAGCCGCTGATCGTTATGTTTCGATCTTGTCCAACCGTCTTGGTTTGTGCGCCTCCGATCTCCTGGGCATCGTCCTTTTTTATAACGAGAGCACGCCCCTCCAGGTGTTTTTGTGTATGTGGCCCCCCACCCATGAGGTCTATGCCCTGGGCACCAAACAGTTCGATCTTCCCATCACCACTAACGTGGAGTCTAAATAATGTAGTGCCGTTGGGTCGGGTTAGTTCGAAAGTGAACAGATCCCCCTCAGCTCCCAGGTCCATACGTATGGTCCAGTTTTCTTGTGTGCTCCCGGCTTCTTTTAGTTGGTCTGAACCGCCACGAAATTTCCAGGAAATACGCCCTCCTTCGTTTTTGATCTCGGAGGTGCCCATCGCGGTGTGGAGTTTGTAGTTTTGACATATGAGTTGGAGTAGGTTGTTTACCGTGTGTACCTGCACCTGAGACATACCGGCCTTAAGCATGGCGACGCCTCCGGCGAGTACACCTACTCCGGTTGTCCCGTCTTCATCGGTCTGGACCCAATCTCCAGGACCGATATCCGCAGGGGTGTTCGGCGTCCGGTGGTTTGCGCTGTACGCCTTTCCGGCTGTTAATGCCGTGGGGGATTCAACTCCTGTAAAGCTGATGCGGTTTTCGTTAGCACTCTGTTCGTGGGTATACGGCAACATCCCTGTGATGACCGCAGAACCGTAAGCGTGGGAGATGGTGACGTAGGTACCGGGTGAGAATTGACGTTTGTCCCCTGCGTCCTGGGTACGCCGGGGAGCTGAAAGAATACCCCCACTATCCGTTTTTATTTGGTAGGTGTGTGTTTCAGCGTCGAAATCTATGATGGTGCCACACTCCCCGGTATGTGTGTCTCGTGGGGCGAAGATTTGTCCTCGCTGATTGTCTAAATGACGCTCGCCTTGATCAGGCGGTAAGGGTGCTTGGCTGAGGAAAGGGAATAGTCCGCGGAAGGCTTTTGTGTAATCCGACATATGTTGAGGATACGTGTCGGGGAGGACTTTTACAAGATAAGGTTAAGTAGGCTGTATCCCGATATCTTTGGTGGTTTGGAGGTTTGTAACGGTGTTGTCGGTGAAACCCATGACGGCGTGTAGTGTAGCACCCTTTGCCCATATGATAGCGGAGCTTTCGTAGTAGGGGTAGAGGCGGTCAAAGACCAACGTGGTTTGTTCCATGATCATGTTCTGACCAGCATTGAAACCCACCGCGTAGCTGGTGATCATCATCAGTTCAGCGTAGAAACCCCCCAGGTTTTCGTGGATCTTGTCTTGGAACAAAACTGCAAGACCGATGGGGATAAGGTACAACTCGGAGTCCAGATTGATGTAGTATTGCGAGTTGTCATTGATGCTCGGTTTGTCGTCGAATTCGGTAACGGGTACACTATTAAGCCGGGCATTGTGGTGTAGTACCCGCATCAGGTTACGTCCGTTGACGAAGAGACGCCCCAGCGTAGCTTGTCCTTGTGCTTTCCCTGAGACGAAGAATGTACGTCCCGAACCGATAGCCATAACGGGCTGGGTGGGTTTTTGCTGTGTAAACTGACAGGACTGTAGGTGCCCGATGGCAAGCAGTTTCTCGCCGAATCTAACACCACCTTTAGCAGACGCGGTAGGTATGCGCGGCGGACCTGCGAGCACCAAAGTATCGTCCGGGTGTGCCGCGGAGTAGGCCGCATTGTCCATCATGCGTTCGACATAGTTGTTCTGCATTTGCCAGTTATCGATACCGAACGTAATTCCAGTTGCGGGCATTGGTCACTCCTCAGGGTTACCTATTCCAACCACGCCCAAGGTTCTGCCATTGTTGTTGGGCGCCTTGAGTATAGTATAGCGGGTGCATGTAATTAGGTCTAGGTTGTTGTTGCTGTTGCCATGGTCGTTGTTGTCTAGCAGGTGCCTTTTCGAATAGGTCGTGCGGGACGAGTGAACTGGCACCGATGCCTGCAGCCAAGGGAACACCACCCAGCAAGGTCTTGGCACCGATGCTCTTGAGCCCGACGTCCTTGAAGGCTTTACGTTTGGCTTGCCAGTAGGGTTTACGCAGCATGTGTGTGCCGGGTATGTCTTTGCCCAGTAGTTGAAAGTTGGCACCCTGGTTAACTTTTTTGACAGTACCGGTGAAGCCTGGGCGTGCGGCACGGGATACAGGCATAAAATGTTTACCTAATCCCTTGTAGAGGCCCATCCGTGCGATATTACCACCCCCACGCCAAAGACCACCACTAGTCATACCTCCTGCGAACCCTCGGCCAAATGCGTCCAGACGCTCTCCCGGTTCTGCGAACGCGGCATTTGTACCTCCACCGAAGAGACCAAAACCGAAAGCTTCACGTCCCGAACCTTTACCGACACGTAGCAACGTGTTTGTGACAACCTTGGGCGTACCCAGGCGAGAGAGTTCACCTACAAGTCCCTTACCGATGCCGCCAAGGATACGGCCACCGAAAGCTTCTTTAGTGAACCCCAGCTTCTCCAGGGCGGACTCCGTCCCTATGTCGTAGGCGGTGGGCATCTCTTAGCTGCTGACGAGGTGCAGTCCAATTCGGTTCAAGGGGATCGGTAGGTTGACGGTCATGTACGCTTCGACGCGGTCACGGACGGTGGCGTGTTGCGCCAAGGAGGTGATGGCTGCGTCGTTCAAGGGAGCACCGATCTTGGCGGCTTTACGTAACTTGAGGACGTCGATGCCGGTAGTCAGGGCCTGTTGTAGGAGACCAAGGGTGTCGGTGTTAATGTTGTAGTCCCCGAGGAACTCATCCAGGATGTCCTGGAAGAAGTACGAGACGAAGTCGAAGTTCTTGACGACCGAGTATTCGCCACTCTCCAAGGTTGTGGGGTCGGTGGTGAGCTGGTGAATACAGAAGGGCAACGAGCTGGTGCTGGTTTGCCCGAACACATACCACCCGCCATCCGAGATGGTGGTGAGCTGTGTATCGCTGAAGTAGCGCGTCGAGTTGGTGATGCCGCTGATCCCCGCGATGCTTAGGTTGGTGAAGCCCTGGTGCGACGGGAGACCTGCTGTCATCCCGCCCACAACAGCTGCGAGGTAGTAGCCGGGCTGTGCGTTAGCTGCTTCAGGTGTGCTGCTAACGGTACGTGTCTTGGATCCGTCCACCAGTCCGCTGACCGTGGCCAAGTTCGGCCATACCAGAACGATACGGCGATTTTTAACGCTCTGAGAGATAGTCACCAATTCAGTGACCTGGTTGGCCTTGGACAGGGTGCGGCTAACCCGGTGTCGTAGGTTCACATCCCCCGCCAAGGGGAGGGTGGCCACCACGTCTACGTTGGTGTCCATGACCAACAAGTTCTCGTTGGCGACGTAAGCGATCTTGTGCGCGAACGAAGTAGTGAACGAGGTACCGGTGATGGGGTTCGGCACCTGGAGGTAGTCACCGGCCAACACCTTACTGGTGCTGTACGTCGCAGCGGCTTCTGTGATGGTGCGGAAGGGACGACGGTGGGCGGTTGTTTTGTTTATTCCGGAGGAGATGGTGTCGAAGATAGCGCCGGCTGTGATGCCTACAACATCAGCAGCAAGAACTTGGGTGGCGTGGTCTACGGTAGCAACACCTGGTGTTGCTACGGTGCAAGATATAATGAGCCAATCGTAGGCATTTCCTGCAGGGGCTGTTATGCGGAGCACCTTTCCGGCATACGCTGCAAGGCCGGGGATCAGGGTCATGGTGACGGTGCCGTTGAGTCCGAAGACGCTACCGAGTGTGGATGTACCTGCGGTAAATGTAGTACTTGCGACAGGCGTTCCGGTCCCTCGGATGATGTAGTAGTACGTAGCGGCGACAGCCTTCGATTCCACGGGGAAAGGAACAGCAGAGGCGATGCGTAGACGTTGCTCGTCATATACCGCGGCGACGGTGTAACTTCCTACGTTTGTGTTGGAAACACCCGTCGCATTGGTGATTACTAGAATATCCCCAACAGCAACCCCGTCTGTGACGAAGGTTGCGGAGGCATCAACGAAGACGTCGATTACGTCCGCCGTTGTGATAGGCGTACCGGAGATAGCGCCGCTCACGGACCCGTGCCTTCCTGCGATATACGCGGAGTTGGCAGTTACCAGGTCCGGTGCAGCAACAATTTTGGTGGTGGGTAGTGCGTAGGCTCCCAGGACGACGCGCCACTTTTGTGGAATACCGGTGGTACCCGCGATGGCGGGGTCGGCCAACGATTTAAACTGCGCGCCGTACGTGTTGAGGATTGTGAGGTCTTCCGTGATGGGTACCACGGCGTAGATGTCTGTGCGTCCCTCCAGGTCCTCTTGGGCAAGAGTGTGGCCCGCAGCGTTGTTGGTCTTTAGACCGTAGTATTGAACGGGAGTGGTGGTGTTCTTGAGAGCTGTCATCAAACAACCCGCCAAGGGGTTTCGTGCATCGATAACGTCGGTGGAGCTGTTACAGATGGTTTTGATGACGTCGCTCTCCGAAGAAACGGTGCCGACATCGGCGAGGTCGGTGCGTAGCGACCGGTATTGAATGTAAACGTCGGCGTACTGAATCGTGCGGGCCACACTCTCACCGGTTAGCGTGGTAGTGGCACCGCCCAACACGAGGATGGAGTTGCCGCTGACAGACTGAAAGGTGCTGCTTACCAGGATGTCGTTGACTTCGCGCTCGACGCGGAGCATTTGCGTGTTGGCGTCGTGCCCTTGACCCGTTACGAAGTTGGTTGTGCAGTAGATGTAAAAGTTGGTGGTGTCGACGCTCTGAATCGTTTTGACAATGGGGAGGAGTGCACTAGACTCATCGTCAATGATGACATAGTCCCCTGCTTTAGCACTCGCCATCGCGGTCTTAAAGGGTGCGGGGCAAGCAGCATACCTGATCCTGTTGTGGGGCATGGCGTCGGGCGTGGTCTCCGTGACGAGAGCCCCTGTAGCCACATCCTGCGCAATAAGCACCCTACAGTTGTCGAAGTACAGCTTCACGCTGGTCGAATCGACGTAAGCACCTGCAGTGTTCCCCGGTGCGTCTGTGAGGGTGATCGCCGTGGTGTTCAGCAGTGGTGGGACGTAGGTGTTCACTGTGTTTTTGGTACCGTAAGTTGACGTGACTTTACATGCGGTCTTATCGTCCAGGTAGTCCTGAATCCAGTACGCCGGGCCAACCACGCAGCAGTTCAGCTCCGGGATTGTGGGGGTTACAGTAACTGTTGCGGTTTCTTGGTAAACTAAAACGACAGGTCGGGCCATCGATTTCTCCTGTTACAGGACTCAGGTACGCTCAAATTATAGGCGAGCCACCTTAGATTTACAAGTTGGTTATTCTGTATCAATTTGTGTGACAATGGTCTGTCCTGCGTACTGCGTCAGTCCTGAAGAAGCGACGGTCGCCACTGTCTGGAAGTGTATACTGGTACCTGCTCCTGCTGTGATGTGAAGGGCAATATCTTGTAGCAACGGTGCTATGGGGACTGTAGCCCACCGTACATTGTACTGTACCTGGAATGTGATGGGTGATGTCCACGCTTTTTTGTCAGCCTCGTAGGGGATCGTTTTTCCTAGCCGCGGAGGGGACATACTATGGAAACCAAAGACACCTTGGATGATGTCTGAAGCAGAGTGTAGCGTCCACTGTACGACGTCCCCAATACTTGCACTTTCTCCGCGCCTACTTGCTACACAGTCGATAAGGATAGGGACGGTTGCTAGTGACCAAAAGAAGTCTTGGCTAGTGAACATGTTGCGTCCCGCACGGTCACCGATGACTACTTTCCCGTAGATAGTTTCTTCTTTATCTATGAAGATAGCCGGTTTGAAATTACGATGTTCGTCACTATCCGCGAACGCCGACTCAATGGTGATTTTGGTCTTGGTGATGTCAGCGTACCAGGGGTAGTTCACGATACCCTGACCCGGTGCGTAGCGTTCACGCAGGATACTGACAAATACACCGATGAGCGCGAGGGGCGATCCGTCGATGATCATACTCGGTTGATCTGCAGCGCGGGGCCTTTCTACGTCACGTGTCATAGTAGTGGCAGTGTAAAGGATAGGTCCGCGAGGACGCGGAACTCAATGGAGTGATGGTCTACAGTAGACACTGTAAGTTCTTGGTGTACGGGTTTACGGCGTATCTCCGTTTGTTCCTGGAGACGTACAATGTAGCGCTCATTTGTGTCTATCTCAACAATCAAATCACTGTCTTGTAACCGCGGAACGTCAATCAAGTGTATCCGTTTAGTGGCTGTTTCTTTTACGTCGCGTTCGGTTGTTTGGGTGTTGACGTTCTGTGGAGTGACGATTCGTCCCCAGGTGATAACCGGAGTATGGTATCCCCCTGTGAATGATGTACCGAAACAGGTTGAACAGTGCTCCTGTGTGACACTGCGAGTTGTCGGATCAAAACAAACTGTGCAACGCGCTCCCCATTGTTTACGTTTCAGTATCGCCAGTTTCATACCGTTGAGTCTACGCCAAAGGATTTGTTGGTCGTACTGTAAACGTCGACGTAAGCCCGCTTGTACAGGGGGGAGGTCGGGAACAAGTCCGTGTACTGCGCTAACTGCTGAAGCGCCTGAGGGCGCTGTCACCGTGACGCGATAATACACTTGGCGCTGCAGAGAGAACAACGCTGCTTTGGTTAGGTCTCCGCCTGTTTGCGCTCCCAGATCGTCAATATAGTAGAACAGGTCACTTTCCGAAGTGAGCACCGTCCAGGCACCTCCACTCGATCCACTACGCTCTACCTTAACTGTGTGGGTCCCATCTTCGGGTATTAAGATGTTCCACTGGAGAAACACCCGTGTCGGAAACAACGGCACCACGTTGGTTATTTCTACACTCAGGCTCATGCGTTAAATGTCCCGTTTCCGCTGCCGTAGCCGGATCCGAAGAAGCCGTAAGCGCTCTCCATATTCTGTTGGGTCTTGATACCACGTACCAGGATGTCCCACTCTGCACGCAACGCTTGGGCAAGGGCTCCGTAAATTTGTCCTTTTTCGTAGATCCCTGTGGGACCGATGTTACCGTCTTGTACCTGTACTTGATTCCGTACCTGGTGAAACGTTTCGGACATCATTAGAAAACGTGTAACACCGATGAGGAGGACGTATTTGTTAGGGAATTGAGCTGCTGTGATACTGCTGACGGGTGTGACTGCGTTGTATGCTTCTGCGGTCATCTCTAACGCGAAGGTCACCTCAGCCGGTGTGAATTGAACGTCGTCGAGTAGGATGTTGCCTTGTCCCCCTGGGAGTTTACCCAGCGCGTAATCACGCATAAACATACGCACCTGGTCGCTTGTGACCAGGGGTAGGGCCGTTGCGGGGGTGGCTGGGACGGTCATCGTTCTTTACTCCGTAAAGAGTTTATTGATTTTCCGGCTGTGTGCGGAAATAAACACGTAACCACATAGCTGCAGAAGCGCCGGTAGTAGTGAATTGAACCTGTTCTCCTGGGAATAATGTGAATCGTTGGTTGGCGAGATGGTTGATATACCGCCCTGTAGCGCCGTCGATTTGGGCAGCTTTAGCTGTACCGAGTACTGTAACCAGACTGAGCGTCCAGGCAATACTACTCCCCAAGTTACCGAGTATATTAGTGATGACCATCGGGCGATCCGTGGTGAAGGTAAATAATCCACCCTGGTCCCCTTCGACGTTGGCAGGAACGGTGCTCTGTTTCATGCGTATAATGCCGTCGGTGTCATCAAAAAAAGGTGCAAATGCTACCGTCGCAAGTCTGGGTGCCGTACCATCAAACTCACTTCCGGCTACGATACGTTGTTCCACGCACTGGATTATGCTGTACGGCGTAATGTTTGGTTGTAGCGTGTCAGCCATGCGGTGCTCCTAGGGTACGGTTATTTCGGTAGTGTCGGGGCCGTACTCCCCCAGTTTTAAGTATTGTACCGTGTAAGTGTATCCGGCTTCAACGTAGATCGGATCTGTCCACCGCCCGTTGGTATCCGTACTGCTTTTGCCGAGGGCTGCATCCCAATCCTCTTGGTCGTAGTCGATTTTTTTGAACACACGGATCTGTGCTCCACTAACAGGATCCCCTCCGGTTGTAAGATAGCGTAGCGCGTCGGCAATACCGTAGTCGTGGTCCAACGCGATTTGGTTTGGAAACACCAGGAGGTTAGGTGGTTGAAACGAAGGTGTCCACGGGCTGTAGTTACCCAGGTTGTCCTTGCTGCGAATCCGGTACCAGAGTTTAGATGTGCCGGTGACATCTGTGTACGAAAATAACCCAGTCGTTGCGTCGTAGTTCGGACCGGATAAATCGTGAGGTACTTCGGCCAGGGCAGCAAAGGTCCCTGGGAGATCTAACACGTCGGGAGCGCGTTGGATTACGTAACGGTCGATGGTTCCGGTGACCGCAGGCCATTTAATGGTGATGCCCATCATTATCCTGGTGTAAAAAGGCGCGTGTCGAATTAACGGCACGCGCCTCAGTGTTGATTGATCGCTTTGGACGCGATTATTTTTTACGCGTACCTTTCTTCATTACTTCTTCCACCACCTCTTTCACTACTACTTTCACTGGTGCTTCTTTCATTACCACCTTTTCCACAGTCACAACTTCAATAGGCGGAGGCGGAGGCGGAGGCGGAGGAGGAGGAGGAAGTGGGGGCGGCACCGGGACTTCCTCGGAGATATACCATACGTCCATGCTAGCTAAAAAAGGAAGTAGGGTGGCGTCTTCGAGGGTGTCTTCGGTTACTACCCGCATTACACCGGGTGCTTCAAAGTGTAGGGGTCGCCCTTGGTCATCTAGAAGTGAGTAAACCTCTAGAGCACCGGAGCCCCGCCATGTTAGGCAGACCTTACGCATCGAACGAAACCTCTTACGTGAACTGCAGGACCTGCGCGGCCAAGGTGTTGCCGATGCCAAGACCCGGAGCTGCGTAACACCAGAATTCGATGATGTCCGCTTCTTGCTTGATGTACAGCGTCGCGTCCTGCAACAGGAAGAAGCAGCCCAGGAAGTTCTCGGGGGCGAAGATGTACGCTTTCTTGTTGCTGAGGATGTCACCCTTCATCGTGGTCACTGCGGGGATACCCCACAGTTTTTCCTCCGACTCGATGCCCTCGTCGTAATGGCGTGTGGCGATCGCATCGCCGACGGAGGTGGCGGGGAGGTCCAGCGCCTCGTAGTACAGCTCTTTGGTGAGCAGAATCTTACCGATGGGTTGCCGACGGGCAACCATTGCCTGGAAACCTTTACGGAAGGCGGTGGAGTTGAAGGCCGGGGATGCGGTCAACTGTACTGCCGGGTTCAACGCGATGATGGCGTCGATGGTTTCAGTGAACTTCTTGTCCTCTTCGTCCGCCATATCCTTGACAGCGTTGTCACTGAGGATCTTCCGGATGTCATTCTGGTAGGTCATCAGTTCGAACTTGGACTTGGTGAAGCGCTGGGACTCAGTCTTGCCGAACTTCACCGCGAAACGCTTGCCGCGGAACCAGGTTCGGGGGCCGGTGCCCTGGAACGTGACGAAAGTAGCCAAACTATCCGGCTCCTTCTCCACGATCTTCTTGGGCTGGTCTGTGTCTTCATCCCGATCAATCTCGTCGTCTTCCAGAGTGATGGGGTGGATGATTTCACGAGAGAACGCCTCTTGCCGCACCTTCGTACGGATGAATGCGGACCCCTCATCTTGGGCTTCTTTGGTCCGACCATCTTCCAGCTTGCGCAGAAAGTTGGAGTTAATCAGCTGAGCCGATACCTCCTGAGTTTCTGTTTTATATCGTTGATCCATTAGCTCCTCCAGTTCAGCTGAGTGAACGTATTATTCGTACTTCTTAACAAGCGATGGTGATGGTGCTGTTCGTCGCGTCAACTTCAATGACGGAACCGATGATCTGCTCGTTGGCTGCTTTCACTTTGATTTGGCCCGCAGAGAAGGACACCTTGGTACCGATGGCGTAGGACCCAGCGGCGTAGTCAGCGGTGGTGAAGATGAAACCGCTACCGAAACGCAGCACAGACACCTTCTGTACGAACGTACCGGAGAAGTCGTCGTTCCCCTCGATGACCAGGTAGACGTCGATCTCGTCGGCGATTGAAGTGTTGGGCGTTGTAGCCAGGGTCACTACGGGTAGACCACTGGCTGCTTGGACCGTTACGATCTTGCCACCGGCAATCGCTTCGTATGTGCCGCCTGTCGATTTGACAGTGAAATCCCAGTGAACTGCCGAACCGTTGGGGTATCCACGTTTAACGTCAAATTTGGAATTTAATAGTGCCATGCGCTGTCTCCTTGTTCACTATCAGGATAGTCCTTTAGGAATTCATAATCCACTGAAGAAAAGCACTATCTGCTTCAGCAGCGGCTTGTTTCACACGTGTGCGCCCTTCGAGTGGGGTTGTGACACCCTGTGTGTCATCTATATGTCCCAAATCGTCAGGTGCTTCATTCAATCCCGCCACCTTCTCGGTTAACTGTTTAAGTAGCGCATTTATGTCCCCGTCGTCAAGTGCGGCGAGTTTTTGTACAGCATTTTCGGGGATATCGTTGCCGGTCAGCTGTGCGAGACGGTCTTGCCAATCTTTAGCGACAGCGTGTTGTGCGGCGGTTTTCTGCTGTGTAGCAGTATCGTCTTCGGCGTCGAGACGCAAAGCCATATGGTCCAGCACGGTGGCGACTTTTCGTAGTAAATCAGACATCTTACACCTCTTGGGTTGTTGACCCTTGCTTATACCAAAAGAAGCGTGAGTTTACGCCGTAAAGTATCTAGCCCCGCTGAAGCACGGATAGCTTGTGCGCATTTTCTAATGTGCTGGCTGTCACGGTCATCCGCTGCTTGCCTCAACATCGTGGCAAGTTTACGTAGCTGATCACCATTTATAGGCGTTGGCATTTGTCGATAAATCCTTTGAGGTCACCGAGTGTGACAACAACGGGTCGTTCTGCTTCTTGGCGACAGTGAGCTGCAAGCTTCTGAAGCTCTCGGCCTACTTTGGTACGCATTCCACTTTCCGGTGCAGCGTTTGCTGTTTTCTGTTGCCGCTGTTCTTCATCAACGTGACGAAGTACTTCTTCGGAAAGCTCTTGGATAGAGGGGTGTCGTGCCATTAGTAACCTCCCCCGGCGTACGGGTCGTACGCGTCGGAGTAACCCGACTCGGGGTAGAGTCCCTGGTTCATGTTACTTACGCCCCGAGCTATGTGGCCTAAACCCCGCACCAGTTGCGGTGCTGCGAGTCCTGTTGCCGCACCTGCACCGAACGCAAGGTTGCGGGTCCGGATCGCATCCTCACTACCTGAGGCGTTTCCCATGGCGTACGCTGCAGGGACACCAACACCACCAGCAACCGCCGCACCTGTGCCGAACCTTCGCCAGTTTTGAGCGGAGCGTTGAGCGTCGGTGAGGGCACCCGGTGTGGCGTTGAGTTGGGCGAGTTCGTTCGTGTGTTTGGTCGCTTGTGCGGCCCGTGCGGCTTCTTGTTGTGCTTTTTCTACAGCATGTTGTTTTGCCTGACGTTTAGCGGCACCTTCAGCGAGCGTTTGTCCGAGTTGAGCGTTTTGTGCTTCAAAGGCAGCGTTTTGAGCGGCTACTCTAGCTTGCTCTTCGCTGGCCCGAAGTCCCTCTATCCGCTTCGGGTTTGTGAACATACTATGCCCACGCCGATACACGTTCTGTGCTTTTTCCCCCAACCAGCGTGCAACCCCCGCGGTCTTCATGAGCCCCTGATGGGCATCATGGAAGAGTTCGTCGTACAGAGCGTATGTGTCGTCGGTGTAGACCATGTTTATGCGTTGGCTCGCTGCTGCAGCGCGTACATCACGTTGTTGATGGTGACGGCACCGTGTTTGTAGCAAGTAGAAGCGACCTTGTGGATCTGCTGCATGGTCTCGTCGTAGCCTTGATAGTACTCATCCGCCGCTTGTTTCTCCAGGGCACCCCAGGTGCGTTGGTACCCCAGCTCGAAGGCTTCCTTGGTGAGTTCAGGGTTCTCGTTGGCGAACTTGGTGAACGCGGGGGACGCAGCAGCGGTCTTGATCTGGTCCACGGTAGGGTCTCCAGCATACCCGTATCCCGCGGTCTTTGGCGCGGGGATATCCTGTGCAGCAGCCTCGTACTGTGCGTACCGCGACATGAAACCGTCGGCAACAGCAGCACCGTACATCTGCGCTTGCTTCTGCATCAGGGCATCTTCAGCGTCGCCGAGTTCTTTGGCGATCTTGAGTAGCCCGTCACCCACGTTTGCGGCGTCAGCGGCGGACGCTGTTTTGGTTGTGTCAGTCCCGGCGAGCGCGTCAGCTAGCGCCCGGTGTAGCTCAGCGGAGGCTGGCTGTGTCGCGGCGGCAGTTTTGATCCCGTCGTTTGCGGTCTGACTGGCCTTCACTCGCTGCATGACTGTTTCAATGTCCATTGTACCCTCGCATATTTCCGGCTGAATTTTCAATCCTAATGTTAGAGTGAAACTCCCGGAAAGACAAGTTAGTTTCTATCAATTGTCGAGTATATTAAATTCCCGACTAACATGGCGATTTTTTCAATGTTTGGCGGTGTCGCAACAACGCTGTACTGTCCCGCCGTTTTCGGTAGTAAGTCTAGCAGCGAAGGACCCCCGGACTCTATACCAAAATGTGCAATTTTAGATAGTAGAGCGTGTAGGGTGCCGTGCGTACGACAAGCGTGCTTCGTCAGGAACGAATGTTCAAGCCCAGTTGTGTGTATTTGGTTAAGGACGTGACTCTGTTTCTCTTGAAGCTCCGTTAGCTGAGGAATACGCTCCCCGGTGGTCGTCTCGTATGTATCCGGCTCCTGTAGACCTGAACGACCCAAGGCGTAGCTCGCGCCTGCCAAGGGTAGACTCACCAGTTTGGAAGCGCCGGGGAGGCTGGTAAGCGCTTTGTACGCTCCCGCCATCAGACCCGCGCTACCCAAGAGTTTTTTAAGCTGGGCTTCGTCCAGGGAGTCCTCCGTGTTCCTAACGGCGTCCCGGTTCGTTTGATATATCTGTCCCGTAGTGGGGTCTTGTACGTGGAGCAGTTCGGTCCTCGGTGGGTCACTATGTTTGTACGCCTCGGGCGTCATGCGACGCTGAAGGTAGCCCATTGCAGTGGACCGTTTTTCCCGCAACGTGTCGGTCTTCTTTTGTAACGCGTCGCCGGGTTCATCCTCCGTCTGTAGCGCAGGGCTTAGAGCCTCTAGCAGCGTAGGGTGCTCAGCTAGTAGCGCGAGAATCTCGGTCTGAAGCGCGGTCAAGTGGTGGAGCACCTCTACAGGTATCTTCGCCTGTGGCGCTAGTTGCTTCATGAATAGCTTAACAAACTCCGGCGTGGTCAGGGTGATACCTGCACGAGACAATGCCTTTAGTGTTTTCGGTAAACTGTACATGGAAAGCGCTTGCAGTACTTTCTCTGGTAGTAGTTCTGTGCTTTTCGTAACCTTCGAGAGGGAGGTGTCGCGGTACTGTTCAACGAGTTTGCCCTCGGGGAGGTCAGACGAAACCATGGCGGCGGGATACCCACGGAGGACCTTGTCGATGGCTCCGATCTTACGCACCGCTGCTGATTTGGCGTCTAGCGCGTCGACAAGCTCACCCATCACGCTGCTGTCTTGCAGCTCGTAGGCGTGGGTGTTGGCCACCTTCTTGAGCATGTAGCCTGTGCGGTCGGCGGGGCGAATAACCCAGGAGCTGTCGAAGAAGCGGGGGGAGGGGTTCAACGCACCGTATCGGATACCTGAACCAGGGTCGAGGTGTCCCATTTGCCATTTGAGGTGATCGCAGTATTGAGCACGAGTGGGAGCGTTATGTCCGCATTTTGTGCATACGTCATACTTGATCCTACAACCCATCGACGCAGCCGGGTATTGCCCACCGTTTATCTGTTCTACCAGGTCTGGGGCCTTCGTATTCTCGATATCCTGCAGGACCTCTACGCGGTGCATGTAGGGATTCCAGAAGGCTTTTAGGACCTGACCGATGGCTTTTTTTGGATCTTTGTTACAGTGGTGGCGATAGACGGCACCCTGCTCGTACGTCTTATAGTGGTGCTGAACGCACTCGTCTTCGAGCACCCAAGCGTCCCGACTCGTACCGCAGCACCCACATGTAGGTTTTACGTTCGGCTTGTAGGGTCGCTCATTAAAACCGTCACCGTTGCGGTTGAGTCCGTAGTACTCGAAGCTGCCCAGGCCAATAATTAAAACGATGGTGCGTCCAGGCACAGGCGTAACTGTCTTGATGTACTCCATCGCAGGACTATGTGTCGCGACCTTGGAGTGCTCGCCGTAGAACGGTTTACCGCGTAAACCCCAAAGAAGCACAGGCTGAACTGTAGGTTCGCCGGTGGAGAAATGGTCGTCCAGTACGATGATTTTGGTGCGCATCAGAGGAGCAGTTCTCTCAGGATGGAGACACCGTGTTCAGCGTTGAGGAAGCGGCACTGCTGTGCGTTCTCGCGTGTCTCAGCGGTCTTTCCATACGCTGCTTGTGTCTCAAGCACGACATCGAGGTAGCCCACTGTGGCGAGCTTTTGGAGTAGAGGCTCAGCTTCGGCGGAGCTTTTTTTAACACCAGATGCGTGCTGCATAACCATCTTACCCGTGGAGGGGTCACGGCCATAGCTAACACTTTGTGACTCCGTCGGTTGGGTTAAGCGGTGCATACCCAATAACCCAGCCCCAACACCGCCTATACCCAGGGCAACCTGGAGGGCCTTGTTCCGCATGTCTTCGTTGTTGTCCGCAGCTACGTTGCCTGCGTGAGAAACCACCGCAGCAGCGGGGATGGCAGCACCCGTAGCAGCCAAGAGTCCCTTACCCATGGGTGATTTAGCTGCGGTTAAGAGCCCTTTACCTACCGAAGATTCAGCAGCAGTCGAAAGCCCCTGTCTGGCGGCGCTTAACAGGCCCGCTTCTTTAATCGTCTGGAAGAGCACCCAGTCATGCGCGGTCTTGGCCTCCAGGGTGTCAGGACGCAGCGAAGCTGTTTTCTCCAAAGCAGCGGAGAGGTGGAGTGCGCGTAAAATGTCACCGTAGAGTTGGGGGTTCATGGTCTATACACCTTGGTTCAGCCGCACCGTGTTGATGATACCCTCCAGGGTAGCACGTTTCGTCAACCAGTTGTAATGCGCCTGGGTGCCGATAAGGTACGCCGCCTCCTTCAGGGTCACCTCGTTCCGGTTGATAGGGAAGGGTCCTCGGTTCGCCATGACTGCGGCGACCTTGTGGAGCGCGCCGCTGAGGACTTGCCGTGTGTGTGGCGACGCTTTTGTAATGAGAAACATGGTTATCTCCTGGGACCCTCTTGTGCGTCTGCGATAGCACGTTCAGCGTTTGCAATTTGTTGAACCGACATAACGTTGGGACCGGAGCCGTACAGCGCGCTCTCACGTAGGAATGTACGAACAGCGTTGGGGTCTGTCGCGAGTGTGGGGGCGAACCGAGCCATCGTTTGGTACGCGTCCATCACCATCCTAGGATCCGCTTGGGACAGCACGTCGTCGTCTTGTTGGAGTTGCTGGAAAACACCTCTACCCTGATACCCTTTGGTAAGTTGACCCGGTACTTTTAGGCCGCGATTGATTAGACTCCTGATCGCCTCACCCCCACCTGTCGCAAGTTCTTTACCCGCCTCCTCCTGTAGTTTCTTGATAAATGGGTCATCGGTTGTGCCAGGAAGACCCATCCGTTCACCAAGGGTTGGGTAGAAGTGTTTGCGGACGCGTTCACCCATGGAGTTGAGTGTCGGAGCGGTTAAGGCACCAACACCCAGGAGCGTTGCGCCGCCTAACAGAAGTCCTTTACTGCCGAGTAGACGCTCCATGAGACTCTTGACAGGAGCAGTAGGTACAGCTGCAGTTTTAACGGTGTTTTTATCCTGTAAAGCTTTTCGTAGCCGAGTGAAATTTGTAGAGGCAGTCACGACACGCTCTCCTGGTTGCTTCTTGTTGGCGGACAACAACGCGTTGAGAAAACGATCGTACCGTTCTGAAGTACGAGTAGCCGCGTCCTCTATGTTTGATACTATCGGAAGTCTTTCAGTTGGTCCAGCCACTGTTTTACCTTCTCCTGTCCCGCGTTAAGTCTGCGTATTTCGGATGTGTTCCTGTGTAGCTCTTGGAGTTGCTGCATAGGGACAGTATTCAAATCAACGACGCGAGCAACCTTGGTGAACTGTGCGTGGTTGTACGTCGCTTGCGGTTTCCGTAGGGCTGAACGTAAGAGTTGTAGGTGCGGACATGCGTCGCCGCCCCAGTGATAGAAGGCGTCTTTTTCGAAAGTGTCGAACTGGTCCGGGTGATGGACGAGATGGTGTGTCATCTGGACGAGACCAGAGGTATACGCTTCTCGCTGCTCCATCATTGCTGCTGCCAAATTCGCCGCTGTCTTCCTCAGACGGCGAACGATGATGTGTCCGTCGAGCTGCGCTTCTTTCACTTCTTCCTTACGGGGAGGGGGAAGAGGCGCTGGGGTATTAGCGTGGGTTCGTGGGAGTGGTCCCGAGTCGTTACTGTCCTTGGGTGCAACACGTCCCTGGTACATCGCCGTCTTTGCGGTGTCGACTAGACGAGAGAGCGCCGCGTCAGCATCCGCGGTCTCAAAGGTCACTACACGGTCTGCTTCACCTTGTTTTTCGGCGTTCTGAAACCGGCGTAGAAACGTCTCGTTATTCACAGACTCTGTGAGCCGCCGCACCTGTTCCGGGTTGAGGTCTGCACGCTCCGCAATCTTTACGACACCGTCGGTCAGCGGCGTGTTGTCTTTGAAGTGTGACGCCACTACTTCGTTGGTGAAGCTACGGAGTTGAGGATCAGTTAACATCATCGTGTTCCTCTCAATTGACTAAATCGTTAGGGTCTGGAGCATCGATAGCGTCACTATCCCACACTTCGTCCTGGTATGTCAGGGCGATACGTAGTTGGTTGAAGGCGTCGGTGCTCTTGGACGGGTCGATACGCTCCAATGCAATAGCGTTTTCACTCGCTTGTTTAGACCAGACACGCGCTTGTTTGGAGACCTCCGAAGTGATGGGTGCATTTTTACCGCTTTCGCTTCGGTAATGCGCGCTTAACATTTGCGCACGCAATACTTCTTTGGTCGTTATTTCCGGTTGGTGTCCAAGCATCCAAGTAAGGTACTCCATGCCCGCACTTACAGATGCTTCAAACAAGCTGCTCTCATCGTCGGGGAGATACTGACGGATAGCTTTTACGTAGCTAACCTTTTCCAGTTGGTCACGAAACACCGTAGTGTCAAAGATGTACGTTCTGTACGCTTCAACTATTTCAGTAGCGATATCCGTGACGCGCCGGATAAGATCAGATGGGGCACCGGCTAATAGAAGACTACCAAGCACGCTACGAGACACACTATCTTCGTATTTCTCGATGGCGTAGCGTAGGTGTGGGTCTACTGTAGCCCCGTATAGGTGTTGAACAAGGACCTCCATCCGAGACCCAACGGGCGGCGCAGTACTGGACTCAACGCACGCCTGCGCCGAGTAAATGAGGTGATACGGGTCGCGGGTCATTTGAGGTCCCCCAGGACTATGGTATTTCGATTTAATTGGAGAATGAGTTTACCGAGTCCCTCGAAGACGTTACGTGTACTGTCCTCAAGGCCAGTATACTCTTCTTCGCCTAGCGCTTGTTTCAACTCACTTTCTTGTATCCACATGGTGAGTAAGACGCGCCCCAGGTTATCCAGACTGCGCTCCAGCACAGGAACGTAATCTAACACCATCGCTTTGAACGCGGGTGCTTGAGACATGCTGGAGATGGCAGCAGCATCAAACACGCCGGTGTCGTTCAGCTCCGCCGCTTGCTCCAGGAACTGAGGGTTCACCTGGTTTTGAATTTCTGCAGCGGAGGGTGTCTCCGTGGCCATAGTTGCAGTGCCACCCATCATTTCCTCACCGCCAGCCATACCTCCACCCCCAGCACCGGGCATAGGCATCGGAGGTGCGCCCATTGCCGCTGCTTCTCCCCCGCCCATGGCGAGTTCCTGCGCCCGCTGTTGCACCATCTGTAGTGTCTGAACCTGACTCTCCAACGCCATTTGTTGCTGTTGGAGATCCGCCATTTGCTGCTGCAGCTGTGTATTCGCCTCACCTACAGCCATATCCAGCGGAGACGGCGGTGGCGGCGGCGGCGGTGGCATCATTTCAGGAGGCATACCCTCGGGCGGCATACCTCCAGGAGGCGGCGGAGGTGGTGGCGGAGCACCCTGACCATTCATCATGGACGAGGGGTCCATCGCGGGGCCTTGAGCGTATTTCATACGAGCGTTGAAGTTTCGAACCAGGAAGTCCCGTTCTTGAGCACCCAGGATAAACGCTTTGGCGTGGGCGCGCGGGTACATAGCCGCCTGTTTTACTAAGGTCAATGCATCACCGAATGGGATATCCCATCTACGCGCGACAGCCTCCGCTGTTTTAGCGACACCGTAGTGGTGTTCCGTTTTGTTGATGACGAACTCTCCCCCACTGGCGTTTTTGATGGTGAGAGGCTTTGCACGCCGCACCATCTCTCCCTGGAACAGCTCAGCAACCGCTTTCGGGTCACTTAGCAGGACATCCTCACTTTGGCGTTCCTGATCTCTGGGGTTAACCAGTCGAATAAACCGTGCCGTTTGGGGGATGTACATGATCCGTGTCTGCGACGGTTGGTGAAACGACTTGAACACCCCCTTCGGATCTTGAATGAGGGTAGTCTGGTCGTAAACGTCACAGGTAAACCGCTTCACTCCAACGCTGTCCGTGTTGGCTGTTTGAATCGTGAAGGGTTTCGTACCTTTGAAACTTTGTCCCGCTTTATACACGAAGATTCCGTGGTCACCGACCTTGGGCGTATCACCACGCGAACCTTCAAGGAGTTTACCCCAAAGGTCTGATTTTTTGGCATCACTTCCTTCGAGTCTTTCTCCTATTAGACGGCTGCATCGGATGTATTTGCCGTCATTCAAAATGACAAGTCGTGGGGTTGTAGTGTGGCGTTTGCCACGAAGAGTAAAGTTAAAGCATTGGTGGTGATCAACGGATGTAGGGTCACAAATCACGAACGCGGGTTTCATTTGTCCCTTGTCTGTAAATACCGCGTAGAACCCTGAGTCCGCAGGTTCTTGCAGGCTCGTCGGGGTTTGAATCTGTACAGCGACATTGTTGGTTTTGCGAGTATCCTTGGCGGCAAAACCATCTCGACGCACACCCTGGAAAGCTTCCGGCGCTTGGTCTCCGAAGATTTCATTTAAGCGCTTGGGTGTAGTGGTGTCGTCGGCGACCCACAAACCACCACCTGTGGAAGATGTGGCACTAGCGGTCTTCTGCAACGCGGCGCAGAGTTCATCCAGTCCGTACATCCGGCTGACACTGGACGCTAGTTTTGTATTTTTGAGGAGAATATCTGCGAAAGCTGTACGCATCTCTTCAGGTGCTCGTTGAAGAAAAGTTGGAAGATGCGCCACGGACGCAGCAGTTTTGGTTTGCAGGTGCGTTAACATCTGTAGAAGATCAGCTTTGATGTCTGGTGCGCCTGTCCCTCGTGCTGCAGCGTATGCAAAACGCCCCGCTGTAGGCGGCACCATTACATGGCGTGTGTCTACATCACGTTGTAGTGATTTAGGCGTATCGACGTCGTTGCCCATCTCGTCGAGGGTAAGCTGCTGTACTTCATCTAACCAGTCGTTGTTGAGGGGCAGGAACACGTTTAGAGCTTTATGATAAAACATGTCTAGTGGTTTAATTTGGTTGTCGGACATGATAACCGGAATATACAACGTGTCCGTTCCGTGCTGTACCACGAAGGCACCAACACCGACGCCCTTATCCACGTCGGTATCCAGAATGCGGAAGGTTATTACTTCAGGGAGTAGGTCTGGAAAACGAGACGTCAGGACGTTATACGCCATCTGCGATAATCCCTGCTCGAACAGCTGCTTTTCTTCGTCTCTCGTAGGGAGCCCTTGCATGAAGCCCTGGGTACGCGGCGACAGTGGTGCGGCTAGTTTTCTCATCTACATTCTCCCGAGCTGGTAAATCAAACTGGGGGACATACCGCTTGCAATATGTGCCATAAATCCAGGACCCAGTGTACGTATTGCTTCAAGTTTATTGGGACTGTTCCGTACTGCACCTATATTTGCACTCGCTTCTTCCATTAGTCCGGGGGCTGCAGCTGCTGCCGAGACCGCGGCTAGTGTTTTAAGGATATCATCTCGCTGTCCTTTATCCTTTAAAAATGTGCGTAGGGCAAGCACAGTGGGTAGCGCAGCGAGGTGGTTGAGCTGGGACACGCCGTGTGCGATTTGCAACACCTTACGGTACAACCCGTGCTGCTGCATGCTGTCCGCATGTTCCAGTTCATGTGCGAGTACGTTAGGATCTACAATCCCCAACACGATTTCATTTTTGTTCACGTTATAGTACGCGTTAGGGAAACCGGGGCGAATGACCACGGTGGTGGTGGCTAGTGCTGGATTTTCACGTAGGGCATTGCTAAGCACGGAGTGTGTAGCGCTCTGCATCTCCGGCGCGGCGTAAGGGCTACGTGCCCCTCCTGTAACAGCGACTAGTTGCTGCATCCCCGCGGGGGTATTTAGCTGTTGGAGATTCATTGTCCCGCGGCCTCTCCACCCCCAGAAGGCAGGACAACCTTCGGGTCTGGTTCTCGGGCGGTAAAGCGTGGGACTTTACCGAGTAAAGAAAGCGCGGATCTTCCCGGATTCCCCAGATTAACACCGGCCTGTTCGTCGGGAGACGTGGTGGCGTCCATGGTTTGAGGAAGACGTTGGTCTTCGATCATTTGGGCTGCGATTTTAAAGATCTCTGTAGACAATCTCATGCGCCATCTCCTACCGGGTAGGCGCGAGTTGCCGCCAGACACCGGGGCGGGCTGCGATGCCGAACGCGGAAGCTAGCGTCGTGCTAGTGTGGTGTTGAACTCACGAATTCGTGCGAGGATGTCGAGACCGGCTTCTTTCTCCTTCTCGTCCTTCTCGTCCTTCTTGTCTTTCTTATCCTTATCACACTCCTCTTCCTTGCCCACCATGGCAGCGGCCAGGGCTTCGGGCATATCCTCAGCAGCTTTGCTGTGTGCCTGGATGAGAGCCATGGCTTGCTTGATGCCGGTACCTGCGTTCTTGTGTAGCGAACCCAGGTAGATGTTCCGCTCAGCGGTGGTCTGACCCATCATTTGACGGACATGTGCGATTTTCTGTGCGTCGGACATGCCTTCCGGTAGGAAGTGCGCGACGGATGAAGCGGTTTTTTTGAACAATCGGACGAACGCCGCTTTGTCAGTGTGCTCGGTGACGGAGTTGCTTGAAGCACCAGTGCCCCTTTCACCGGGCATATCTGGGTGGTCCTGCTCCGTACCCACCACAGCGGCGAGTGTGACAGGTAGCGCGGTTTGACCGAGGCTATTTGTGGCGTAGCCATCGGGACGCCGATCAGCTTCGATCTTGGCTTCGCCGGTCACACCCGCAGCTTGGGTCAGGGTGTTTCCCTTATCGCCGCCCTCGATGGTCGCGCCCATGGCGAGCTTGTGGATGATGCCATTCAACCAGCTACCGGCCTTTGCCTGCTCGATGATGGAGTTGCTGGACGCGCCAGTACCATCCTCAGCGGGGGCGTTTGGTGCGGGAACTTGTTCGGTACCCACTGCGCCCTCACCTACCGGGTACTGTGTATTGCCTACACCCAGGTTGTACATGCCTGCGGGTCTGTTCCGAGCTTCCATCACAGATTCACCTGCGATAGCGTCGGCCAAGGTGTTCCCCTTGTCTCCGCCCTCGATGGTAGATCCCATTGCTCGCTTCACCTCGGACGCGGCTTTCACCATGACAGCTTCGGCTTGCATACTCGCACGAGTATTCAGATCCGCAGCAGCAGAGGTTTTCAGTGCCTCTTCGGGGGCTTGAACGGGAACTTCGCCTCCGGGCATGGCAGGGGGTCCCGCTTCGGCCATCAGCTGCTGTGCCGACTCGACCAGTGTGGCGGCGACCTCCGCAGCGGTGTCGGGAGAAACACCTGCACCTGGTGCACCCTCAATACCTGCCGGTGCTTCCTCAGGCGCTAGTTCCACTGCCGGATCGACGGGCATCATTTCGGCAACACCATCAGCCACTTCATCAGCCGCTGTCTTCGATGGGTAACGGAGGGCTCCGAGGCGTACCAGTTCATCATTGATGCCCCGAACGTAGGCGCGTTTGAAAAGGTTAGTTTGTGCCATGACGACTGTCCTGGTTTCAGACACTTGGACAAATTTACCCAAGCACTGTTCCGGCTTCGTAGACATCAGTTTCACTGACCAAATTTCGATCAGTCAGAGCTTCTATCTTCACCGGCTTAACATCGGAGCTACCTGCCCCTAGTCTTGAAAGGTTTATCGTATCGATGAACAAACCGCACTCCTTGGAGATTAGGCCCTCTAAATATATCCCATTCGAGACTGAAACCATGTCAACCTTAGTTAACACAAATGCTCAATTCCCAATCAAAAGGCAGTTTCGTTTTGATTTTTAAGGTCAAAACCAGAGCTTCCTTGGCACTGGGCTGTTATCGCATAGGCTGCGATCTTTTAAAAAGTACAGGGGATCAACCTAGATGTCAAGTATTCTCAATTTCCAAGTCTTTTAATAGCGATTGTTCGGCCCCTCGCCAAACTCCTCACCAAAGATGAAGGCCGGGATGGGGTGGGTTCCATGTAAATTGGACTGGTCGCCAAAAGCTGCACCCTCCAAAAGGGTGGTTTTCAGATTGCGGTGGGCCAAACGGGCCAAGAAGTCAGGGTGCAGTAGAGGTGTGCGGCTGATGGGTTTCATCACAGGTTCGTGGAGTATAGCACGAGCTGCGATTGGTACCGTTTGAATATTGTTCCGTGTGAATTCACGCAACATATCTCCCGTAACTCGGGTCCCTGCAACGTGATGTAGCACGTTGTTCCCCAACGTCTTTCCTCGGGCCTCGGCTATCGGAACTGTTTTTGCTGTACTGGCCAGATGTTTACGGAACTGATTGTAGTCCACAATGTCTCCACGTAGGACGCCCAAAGCGGAACTGTCACGATCCATTATACGGATGTAATTCAGGTCCGTCTTGGCGAGAAGCTCGATGTGGCGACGGTCCAGGTCAACCCCCTCTCGTTGGTAAATCCCGTGCAACTGCTCGGTCAAGTATTTACGTCCGGCACCCAACCCTTTGTACTTGATGATTTTATCAGGCTTCGGAATCCCTTCAGACAAAACATCTCCAGCCTGTACTTTATCTCCGAGGTGAACAGTCACACGCAAGTTCGGTGGGACATACTCTTGGTGATCTTGAACATGGACGTAGTAACCACCCTGTGGCGCTTTTTTAATCGCAGAGACCGTGCCACGTGCAGGTGATAACGTCGCCTCGTTTAAGAATGCTTGGGGGATTTCAGTGATTTGTTTGAGACCAGATAACCCCGACAACGTCGGTTTAGCACCGTATGCGACGCTTCCGCCGTGTTTAGCACTCAGAGCCATCTGTGTTACGGGTTCACCCATAGCGTGTGCTGCGATTATACCTACGTTTGTGCCCAACGCAGGGTTGTTACCTTTGGTGTTAAGTCCGTAACACTTTTGACAGATACCGTCCGGTGCTTCACAGGTCATAGGGGAGCGTACTTTAAACTGTGTTTTCTTCTGCGTGTCCTGTGGGGTGACCAGTTGCCCGGTTTCCGCTGTGTAGCGGTCTATTGCATGTGCTGCGTCTACAACGATGCCGTTCTTGGTACCACAGTCGGGGATGGTGATCATTTGGTCGGACATGTTGTTGACAATGATCTTGTTAATTTCTCCAGGGGCAGCGACAGAGGTGAAACTGGCAATCGCGTTACGCCGGGACTCAGTAAGTGCCGTCCAGGCGTCTGCGGGTTTCAACCCCTCGGCGTAGCTTTTACTGATGAGCCACGGTATCGTGCGCCCTGCTTCGTCTTGAGCTGCGGCGGGTGATGTTACAGTGCGCATGAGTGCGGCAATGTTGCCGCGTGCGCCGCTCAACGCCATGGGGGTCATTTGTCCCGGATGTTTCTTGGTGCTCTCCAACAGAAGTTTTTGTGTTGCTTCGACAATTTTGATTCGCTCAGCTACATTTGTTGTTTTCTTTATCCGCGCTAGAGCCGGTTCCAAAATCGCATCACGTACTTTCCGATCGGGTTCGATGTCGTCCAGCCCTACAGTTATGCCGACGTCTGTTGCAACTGCGTCGCCAACGCGTTTGAGTGTGCTGATCGTTTTGACGTACTGCTGAGGATCGGTTCGCGCCAGTTCGGTCATCATCCCCTGAAGTTGCTTCTTGGAGATGGATCCTTTGATTTGGTATTCTGCAGGTAGGACGTCGTTTAGTAGTAGCAGACCGAGGGTTGTGGGGGGCATCAGCTTCGAGGACTCCCCGGTAGCATGAGACCAGGAACGCGCTGACCGTTGTACATGTTGGAGATATTCGTAGGTGCACTCCAGGTAACCGGTCGGTCAAGTCGGTCCTCACGGTAACTACCCTTATTATCGGGTGCAATGTGCCTGGGTATGTCCGTTTCTTCAGACTTCTGTAACATGCGGCTTAACCGTTCCGCAGGTAACTCCGGATTTTTACTGGGATACGGAGCACGTAGCTCCTCCAGATTCATCCCGAGGTCGTCCAGCGCTCGAAGAGCACCTTGTTTGTACGAAGCTGTGTGGATCATTTTTCGCTTTTCACCACGGCGTCCAAACGTACTTTTCGGTCACCGCTGGTAGTCCCGATGCCTGCGTTATCGCTACGTTCCATGTGTAGGATGCCTTCAGCTAACATCTCCAGCTTATCACGTTGCCATTCTTTACTCCAACCACGTGCTGCGACGAAGGCTTCCAAAGCGTTAACTACAGACGTGATCTTCTCCGCACCCGGTGTGGGTTTACCATCACCGTTCAAGAGCCGGTTCTCTGCTTTCTCTTCTGCCCAAGCGAGTAGCAGCTGCGCCTGTATAGAGATTTGGTTCTCCACTGCGTTGGGGATATCGATACTCCATTTCCGCTCGATGAGCTGTACCAGTTTGCGTAGACCGACAGTCAGGAACGCGGCGAGCGCGAGGCCCAGCGCACTGAGAACGGGGAGCAGCAGTGCTTGCCACCAGGTTTGGGTTGTCTCAGCAACGGGAGCAACGACGGGGGTGATCGTGGCTACGGGTGCAGGAATCGGCGTAGGTGCGGGTGCCGCCGCGTCCTTGACGGGGGCGACCTGAACCACAGCGTCCTTCTTGGGTGCGGCGTCCTGTGCAAAAACCAGGGGGGACACAGCAAGGCAAAGGACGAAGACTGCGGCGTAGAACATTGTGCGTTTCATAGGTAGATCTCCTTGGTGTTGTTAAGGGGAAGCGTAAGGGTTTACGGAGTAAAGGGCAATGTTTATTACGGGCCTTTAATTAAGGTACCAGGGCGGTGAGAGTAACCCGTCAAAGATCGTAAAACGTCTCCACCTAACTGCCTCGGATTAGACACAGCTTCGCGAAAATGCTGTGTTAGTTCCGAAGGTGTTACGCCCTGATACTGTGGGGATCCCCGAAAATATTTTGCAGGAACACCGCCCTTTAAGACGACGTCTGTCGCGTAGGGCATCGCGGTTGTTTCCTGTAAAAGACGCTTCACTGTAGGGTTTGCATGCTGCACACGGGCACGGTAGTCTATAAAACCTGGGTTCAACCGCGCTTCTAGTGAAAGATGTTCAGCGTTGTGTATGTAGCTTCGGGGGACGTTAGCCCGAAGAGCTCGTTTTCCACCAGGGAGGATACCGAGGAGATTGATTGCGTTCATCTGTAGGGGAGACCCTTGTTCACCTAATACACGTTGTAGAGCTGTACCTAGACGATCGTAACGATCACGCCCTGCTTGTTGCATACCGTACGTTTTAGCTAAAGTGGGGTTGCGTGTAGTAAAGGCTAAATTGCGTTCAGCCATTTGCCACGGTTGCATGGCTTCTGCCATACCTGCAGATACGTTTTTAAGTACGTTTGCAGTGGCACCCTCCGCTGCTTGCGGTATTAGACCTTCTTCTAATATCTTCGCAGCGCGTGCTGTGGACGTGCCGTGATAGAGTGGCACACGTCCTGTGAATAGCGTACGCAGTGCACCGCCTACGCCTCCCAGTTTCTGCAATGCTGCGTCGCGGCCTTTGGTGTAGTATGTCATCGTCGCTTCCTTCTCCTGTTGCTGCGTCACGTTCATCAACAGCCACTTATCTTTATTAGTTCGTCGCAAGAGAAACTCTTCTTGCTTGAGGCCGAAACGAACCTTATTCTGTGTGGACTCAATAAGCTCAATCGGGTTCTTCATTTTGAGATGAACCGTCCCCGCACCGTATCCCTTACCGATGGTCGCTGGTTTTCCCTCTCCGAAATGAAGTGCGTATTCCGGTGTGTGCGTGAAGGTCTGCACTGCAAGGAGTTTCTGTCCCGGTTCAGGCAAACGTGCCTTGGGGATAGCCCAGGAGTGTGCCTTTCCTGCATCAGGGTCGACGAGGCGTAGGTCGAAGTGATGCTGCCGGGCCTTATGCGACTGCACCGCCATCACCCACTGGTTCTGTGTCTTACGGGTGATGGTGGGTAGCTTGGAGGTGGTGCGATTGGGGATGCCGGGGGCGAACCCCAACACCTCTAGCGCCGCATATTCCCCGTCTTCGAAGCTCATAACCCCAACACCGCCCACGCCACCTTGGCACTCATTGTAATCCCACCGTTAGGTGTTGCGCCCGCTGCAACGTTAGGTGCTGTAGGAGGAGGTAGCGCTTTTAGAGGTTTGGGTAGCTCCGGCACCTTGGGAATCTTCGGTGCGGTCGCGGTTGTAGGTGCCATGGTTGTGGGTGCTTTTGCCATCGCACCGGGTTGCGGCGGCTTGGCTACCTGGGGTCCCATGGGTTTTGGTATTTTGGGAGGACCGATGATGTCTTGAATAGCACTCCCCGCCCCTGCGCTGAAGGGGCTACCAAAACCACCACTGCGGTTAAAGCTAAACTTTACCAGGGGTGGTAGTGCATCGTGTATTTTCTGTAATCGTTGTAGTTCCTTGGCATTTTGTTGGGCGCGGACCGCTCTTTGGGCCTCCCACTGTAACAGTTCATCATCGAGCTGCTGTGCGTAGTCCTTCGTCGCTTTCTGGGTCCACTTCTCTAGATATGCCCGACGGACCGAAGCCCTGTGTTGCCGAAACGCCGTTGTGAGTCCAGGGGCTGCTCCGAGTAGCGCACCTGTGCCTCCACCGATAAGTCCACCTGTCAGTGCGTTACCCCCACCCACCTGTGACCCGATCAGCGCACCTGTACCGGCACCCAGTGCACTACCGATAAGCCCTAGACGTACTGCACTTGGAATACTGAAGCCACACTTCTCTAGTGTACTTTCTCTATTCTCGGCTTGCTTTGCTTGCTGCTCCAACCCAACGTCCTCCAGCGCTGCGATTTGACCGTCTTCCTTGGCTTTGGTGAGTGTTTTACGCAGTAAAGCGGTGGGCGCATCACGCCGACCCAAGCCTAAAGTAGTAACGAGCGTGTTGCGTGCGACGTCTTGTAGTACTTCGGGTGCGAGGCTCATCCTATTTCCACTTTATCTTCGATCTTGATCTCACCACGCTTGTACGCAGCGAGCGCGTCGGCTGTCGTCTTGAACTTCTGCAGTTTACCACCAGTAGCACGGCTCGCCTCGTGGATCCCAATGATCGCTTCGTGCTGTGGGAATACTAGCAGATCTGACTTGGTTTTGTCCCCAAATAGCTGGTTGGAGAGGGTGATGCTCTTGGTGTCCTTGATCGCACCGTCTGAGACGGGTACGTGGATTTGGAGGGTGTCGTACACAACGACCTGGTTGGACGTCATGAAAGTGTTGCTACCAGGCACCGTTAAATCCCACGCGGTGTGGCGCCCGGGGAGTTGGTTTGCTTCTTCAATGAAATCAAAAAAGATGTTTTCGTTTGTGACGAGGTTGAACCAGTTCTCCCCTCCCTCAGCGATGACGTGCTCCGCTCCGAGGCAATCAACGGTACGTTGAAGGGCGAGGCGAGAGAGTCGCTGGTTTTTCTTACTTTTGTGGAGTTGCATATATAGTGTTATACGTGCTCGTTTTTCAGGGGTGTCGCCGTGTTTGGGGCTACCTACAGCACATGCCAGCGCTAGTGCCGTCTCAGTAGATATAGGTACATTATCCCAACGCATGTTGTACACGCTCTCTTGGTCAAATTCGGTGACCATCTGTTGTAGGAGTTCACGTTTGTGTGTGCTAGCGAGAGGTATTTCGTGTCCGATACGTGCTAGGTCTGGCAGTGAGATTGTCAACGTATACGCTTGGCGTTTCCCCTCTCGTAGTTTGTTGTGGTTGATACCGCTCTTAACCCCGAGCATAGTCAGGAGTACCGCAATCTCATCGACTAAACGTTTGGACACGCTCGTGTAATTACACATCCACTGGGGCTTCGGTTTGGCTTTGGCCTGGACTTTAGAGATACTCCCGTCGGTATCGATGAGCCCACCCAGTAGGCCGAGAAGAAACGGACGGGGTGCGTTGACGAAACAGCGGGGGAGGTGTTTATTGTGTGCACCACGTACATCGTCCATCAGTTCGGCTACTTTACTCGCTAGCTCCATTGAATTTAAGTGATATTTAGTAGAGTCACCATAACTCCCCTTGTCCGTGGCTTTGGTGTCGTAGCGCAAAGCGTTCAACGGTTCGGACATGAGCGTTTGAGCGTACTGAACGTACGCATCTTTAATCTCAACTTCGGTGTTGGCGAGGCCCACCGTTTTCCAATACCAGTACGGGTTCTCACGGTGTTTTGACATTTCACCGGACACCCAACCATCGCCCACGAAGGTGCCCAAAAACTGACCTAACGCGGCGTCCAACGTCCATGTGTGTTTAGGGAGTGCCACTGTTTCAAGCGGCGTACGCTCCTGGTGTAGGTAACGAGGACGCGGTGTGGCCCAACCAATGGCGTCTTCTGCGTTAACACGTTCAAGAACCCAAGTATCTGGATTTACGGCGTACATACTGGCGTCGCGAGATACCTTGACGTGCCGCTTCGACGAGAGTGCGACGTCTAACATCTCCAGGTCGTGGTGTACGGAGAAGTGGGTCACGTCGCGTAGTACGGCGCGTCTAGTGCCTTCGTCGTAGCTGAAGACTTGGATTCCGGGAGGCACGGTGTATGTTTCTTTGTTGTCTTTACGTTCCATACTCGACTCCTGTCGGGGGAAATTACTAATGTGGAGTCGAATATACTCACTTTTTTGGTATGTGTCAAGGTCACAATCGACCGAATCCCCGTCAAAATCGAGGTTGAGCCCTTTCTCAATAAACGGATTAACCCTGATTGTCATCCCAGGGACAGGTACAGGGTGCGCACCGACCATCCCAAAACGATGCAGCGTAGGTGCCCTGTTGATGATCACCGGGCGCAGCTTCGTCTCTACCATGAGTGCGTCTCGGGCGACGGAGTGGCGGGCTTCCACCATCTCTTTGGCAAGCATCGCCTTGTAGCCGTTCTGCACCATGCGCCGCACAATATGCGGTTCGTAGGTGGCCCACAGCATCTCTTCAGGTAGGCCCACCTGATCCATGTCGAGGGTCATATCGGGAGCTGCCGTGCCGCGTCCCGACAAGTTCTGGGGCCGCTTGATGACCTTTCCGTGGAAGAAGCCTCGTTTGGGAGACCCCTGTCCGGCGATGGTCGTGATGAAGCCCTTCGCATCGCGTGCTTGTAGCTGGGGGCTTACCGGCGCTGCCAGCCCAAATAGCGCACGTGTAGAGTCGTATAACCCCATGCGTGCGTCACCCACTACTTCATCGGGTAGGTCTTTTTTGGCCATGGCCAGCGCGTCGTTGGCAAGCATCGCGTCTCGATACAGGTAATTAGCATCGGCGATGAGAAGGTCCCGTCTACCTTGGGAAGGGAGGATGGGACGCACTACAGGGGGAACAACCGCAAGTTTATTCACGACGTACGCTTGGTCAGGGCTGAGTCCGATCTTGCGCAACGCCCGTAACGCCTTGAGTTGCTTCACAGACTGGTCCAGGGTCGCACCGGTAGCCGTCTGGTTGACTGCACGAAGCTCCTTCTCTCGTTGCGTGACGTCAATGTCCTTGAGCTGCTGCTGGATATGGCCTCCCCCTTTACTGCGTAAAGTGTCACGGAATTGCTGTTTGGTCATTCCCAGCAACCGACGCACAGGGTCCTCGAACGTGGGGTTAATAAGGGGTTCGGTGAGAGCGATATGGCTCCACCTGTTGCCCTGTGTGCCTCCTGTGATTACAGGGTCGAAGAGCCCACCTCTCTCCGGTGTGAAATCCTTCTCGCGGATCATGGTGGCCTTGGTTAGCGCTCCGGCTGAGACTTTTGTAATGTCTGCGTCAGTCATAGGCCCCAAGGTTAGCTTCTCATTACTCTTGTCGATCTTGATCCCGGCACCTTGCAACATGTCTGTAAACTTGTTGTAGGCAAAAGACGTCTGCATCTTGGGCGGTGCCTGCCCTAGCTGGTAACGCGTCCAGAACTCATCGTTTCTGGAGCTCTTTATCGTAGATGCCTCACGCAGCACGTCGCGTGCGTTATGGGCGATGAGCGCGTCGATCTCCATGCGTCCTAGTGATTTAGCACCGGTTGTGCCTCCTTTGGACGGTTGCAAGTTGATATCGTAGTCTTGAATACCCCGAGCCGCGTAGTTTGTATCCGTCGATTTGAACAACTTATAGATGTACTGTTTCCCGGTCATTACCCCCTTACCGTCGGGACCTACGATGTTCTTTCCAGTGACTGGGTTGTACAGGATTTCTTTATCCGAGAGCCCGTGTTCTTTTAGGAGCCCTCGTGCCCATTTAACGTTATCGCGTCCAGACATCGACGGAACAACGATAGGTTTTCCGGTCTTCTCCGCTACCTTGCTGACGGCTGTTTCAATGATCTGCGCGGGATTAATACGTGAAACGATACCCGCCGAGGTCATTAAGATATCTATAGGTTTACCGTCGGGTGTTTGGACCATCTGATCATCGGGTATGATTTGAGAGATAACTCCTTTGTTGCCGTAACGTCCACTTAATTTGTCGCCTACTCCCGCAGCTTCTTCAGTAGCAACCGTAACAAGAACACGGCGCGGCGTCACTACAACGTCCATAACTGTACCCGGTGACTTGTGCTCCCACGTCACCACGTCCTCTCGAAAAGGCATCGTTAGGGACCTGTGCAACTTACCTAACATCTTTTGTTCGGCGGTGGGTTGTGTTTTACGCAATACAATAATGATGGGGTCTCCCGGCTGCACCGTGACACCGGACTTAGCTACGCCTTTTTCATCCAGGTTGTCATACTGCTTCGCAGTCCATTTCATACCGAAGCGAGCGCGGTGTTTGTTTTTATCCATCACCACATCGTCGTCAAGCGCTATGGACTCTTTATACATGTGTTCCGATGTCAGTTTGATAGCACCTCCTGCTGAGATAACCACTGCATCGTTAGAGTTCGCACCGTAGTAGGCCATATAGCCGACCTGGAGGTTCTTACCCAACGCTAATACCCCGTCCTTTGTGAAATTAGACCCTGCGAGATGCTGCTTCGCGTCAACGTGGTCGCCCTCTTTAACGATGATCGTGTTGTGTAATCTCGTTTTGGATGCGAGAGGGAAGTTCGTATCGTACGGGATTTTGATAAGAGGTACTCCTCCCACTTCAGCGTTCTTCTCCGTTAAAACACTCTGGGTCTCCCACCAAGGTGGATAGTCCGACACAGCAGCGCTTTTACGCCCGTCAGGCCGTAAGTAGATATAGTCCTCATCAATCTTTTTAATTTTGCCGCTGACCGGTGCGCTCGGCACAATACGGTCTGCCAACTCCTGTTCAAAAGTACGTCCAGGGTTGAAGGATTGTACCTGTACGAGAGGGGCCTCCCGTCCAACCAAAGGTAACGCCTGGGTAGCCATCTTACTTCCCAAAATGATGCGGTTACCTTGTAGGCTTTCAGGCATAGGAACCAGGTTTGTCGCGGGACTGAACTGGAACGACGGGTGTGGTAAATCATAGTCCACGTCTTTACGCGATACGGAACGTATTTCACCCATACGCATCGCACTAACGTTACGTTGCTTATCTGCTTCCCCTGAAAAAGCGATGGTCGAATGTTCCAGTGTACGGAGTGGTACGTCTTCGAGTTTCCCTGTGCGCGCATTACGCATCAGGGTATACATATGTCCTTGGTTATCCTTCTTCGTCCAGATGGATGTACGTAGATCGATGCCCGCGCGGAATGAGTTGCCTAACCAAAGGGGCGGTTTACCTTTACGGCGTGTATACAGTAAACCCCCAGGCACTTCGGCACAGTACACAAGGTCGTCGTAGGCTTGTTCGAAATAGCCGTGTACGGTTTCGTCGGTTACATGGGGTATTTTGTACCCGATATCAAAAACACGCGGTTTGTGGTGTATATCTTCAGCGTATTCGATGCACCAGGACGCTTTGTTTGGGTGCTGACACCGCATACGGTGGTTGGGTGTTACGAGATACCCCGTTTCTTCGGTTTCTAATCCCAGCATGGGGCCACAGTAGTGCATGGCGACCAAGTGTTTGGGTCGGTGAAAGCGTGGTTGTCCGTTGATTTTACAAGCGAGGAGGTCTTGTTCCGTGACCTCACTCCAGTACTTCCACCCTTGTTTCGTGTATACCTCGGTGTCACTGCTGTGGCACTCTGGCGTACGTCCGGGATCCAGCACCCCAAAGTGCGTATGGTGCAGCCTTCGCGCCTCACTGGGGACTGCGCGCTCCGACCCGATGCCGCCTTCTCCCAGCGACGTGACACGCACCGCACTGTCGAGAATCTCGATGGGGTTAATCTGCGCAGGGATCGCTGAGAGCGTCGCAGTGGTTAGGAAGTTGCGAAGTGACCGAGTGAATGGTGCTGCAGGCATAATCTTTTCGACTGTGGGGTTCTGTTGCTGACTGCTCGCTTTGATGCGTACCTTACGCTGTAACCGTCGTCCCTCCAACTGGATACGTTCTTTCAAGAAGTCTTCGACGCCGTGCAGTGTTTGGAACGCAAGACTGTCACGGTCGTCGGTATCTTCTCCCTTACGGTGTACGTCCAGGAGCTTCTTGGACGCGAGCATCATGGTCTCGGGTGTGACGTGTTTGAAACCCTTACCTAGCGTCTTTTCCGTAACTTCAGGGTCGAGCTGTGTATCTTGATACCTCTTCTGTATTTCCCGCCCCATACTGTCAGAGACAGTAGCCGTGCGTTGATACGCCGGAACCAGCCGCTCGTATAGCTTAGTAACTGAGGCGTCTTGTTTCGTTTTGAACGCATCACGATTGAGGTCAACCATCCCTGCGCCCCAGTGTTTCTTCAGCTCCGTGTCATTCACTCCCATCTGTTTTAGGATAGGGTAAAGGGGGATATTAGTTGAACCGTACTGCAGGAACATGTGACCTTTCGCTGGGTCCATGTTGATTCGAAAGTTCTCACCTTTACCCAGGTTAAACGCCGCTTCCAGCTGCTCATTTCCACGCACCCGCGTGTATACTCCAGGGCGTACGCGTTTTTGATTGGACACACTGTATTCGTTACCGTCCACTACGAAGGTGTGTCGCTGATTAAAGTAGGGGATTTGACCCAAGGTCATCGCTTTTTTTCGGTCAATAACTTTACCATCCCGTTTGATTAAGACATCTGCCCGCAGGGGCTCCTGTAGTGTGTGCCCGTGAAGGATGGCGTCCTTTTGCGCACGAGAGGAAAAGTCTTTGGCTTGGACGTAGGGGTTTTCGATTTCTACAGACAATTCCCCGGCTTGAATAGGAAATACGTCCTGTAGACCTTCCACTGCTTTGCGGTGGATGTCCTCGCGTTTAGTGACTGCGTCGGTGAGTGTGGAGGTCAATCGGGGCATGGGGTCACATCCTGTATGTGCGCTAAGTATACGGCATACCGTAAAAAACAAAAAGGTGCCCTTTTTTTGGTATAAGTAAGTGTCAAGCCCCTACTTACGGTGCTCTTTCCCCCCTACCTGACGGTGGGGGTTTGACAATCTTTTCAATCCCTTTGTTGTTTTTTTCTTACAAACCTACGAACCATGGAGGAGTGGATGGCACTAATTAAGTGGCCCAAAGGGCTGAGTTTGTTCATGTTGCGTAAGATATTCTACGCACGACACAACCACCGCCTGATCGAGGTCCAGGCGGAACTGCAAAACGAGGGCGTCGAGATGACGTCCGACGAATTATTTCAGTTGTGTGATGAGATCGAGGCGGCGTCCAAAGAGCTGGGTGTGTTCGTGCTGGATGGTCACCGCAAGCCCAACGCCCTGGACCTCCCCCGCATGCCGCAGTGCGTGTTGAGCACACGCGAAGCGGTCTACCTGGACTACCACAATATGCAGCTCCTCATCGCACTCTACGACGGGGAGAACCTAAACAAGGAGGAGTTAGGTCTCCATCGCTGGGGCGAGATGCTCGAAGCGCAGCGCCGGCAATTTGTCCTCTGCCGTTCCTGCAAGGGATACAAGAGGGATGTCAACGAGCAGAACGTCGGGTGTCCCCACAACAACGACGTGGTGGTCACGGTGGGGATGGCTGTGAGGGCTATCAGGAAGCACCGGTTGCTGGAGAAAGGGGACGTGTATGATCCCCCACGCCTGTGTCAGGCGTGCAGTAAGAAGCGCAACGAGGCCCTCGCGGAGAGCCGCGCCCAAGGGCACAAGATGGGCGTGAGCGTCAGTGAGATGTCTGAATGGAAGACCACTCAAGCCGCCATGGCCGATGTGTTGAAAGCGGCCAAGAAGAAGAAGAAGAAGAAGCTCACCGAAACTGTTCCCCCCAACCCCGTCACCCCGGAGGTGTAGACTATGTGGATTGCACCGTTTCTCTTGCTCCTCCTCTAGGAGTGCTTACGTAGACAAGAAACCGGGCCTTAGTGCTCGGTTTCTTTTTTTTCTTTTTTAGGGAGAGGTGTCATCCAACTAACGATGATAACAAGTGTGCCATTACGAAGGATATTCTTCTCCTCCCAACGAGGAATGGCTCGTCCCTGGAGCATGTCGTTCATGAGGCTTTCATACGCTATAGAGTCGTCACAGTCGTCCCCCTCGTCTCCAAACTTTTCAGCGGGTAGAACACCGATGACGAAACGTTTAACGTGTGCAGCCAAGTTGTAATTAGGTACACCCTGGGCGTGGTTAGGGTCGCCTCTTTTCGGGCCATGACGTAAATCATCGCCGTTAACCAGTGGTTCTCCTGGAGGCACTAACGATCCCAAAAGCCCTGGAGGAAGTTCGGAGTTGGCACCTTTTCCTGTATCTTCGGGGAACTGTCGTGCGCGGTTTACCAGTTCGGCGAATGTTTCATTTTCTTTGGCCACGCTTAACCGCCTTGTTTCGCTTCTTGTGCTTGTGATAATTGTGCTTGTTCGAGGCGCTGTACAACAACGGCGTACATAACTGCATCTTCCGTTTGCAGTGAGTGGAGCTGACTCTTCCGCATTCCGGTGTCCAGCTGCATGAGCTGTTGAACAATCTGATCCGCTTGAGCAATCACTTGCTGCTGGTCGTATTGTGTATCCGACCGACCCATCATCGCTTGACGCTGCGCCTGTTGTGCCAAGGAGTCTTGCATCTTGGTGACCTTCTGTTGCAGCTCTTGCTGGAAACGAACCTCATCCAGAGATTCCTGCATCCTCCGTTCACGTTCCTTCGTGAGATTGAAATCATGCAGTTCTGCTATGGTTGTATTCGAGATGGACTGATTGGTTTGGTTTAACGCTACCAGCGCTTGTTTCTGTTGAATATCGTCGATGAGTTTGAACTCGGTCAGCGCTACGTCGGTGCGTGCCCATCCAAGCATCTTGGTGCTTTTGTCGGTGATCCACTGCATCAAATCATTGAGTTCGGAGGTATAGGTGAGGAGCTGGTTTTCGAGCATACGTAAGGTGATGGCGGAACCGGTGAAAGACAATCCGCCAGTGAGGAATTCACGAGGTATACCCATGGCCATGATAATACTGTCTTCGGCTTCTTTCACCTCTCCCAACGTCAGAAGGGCACGACCATCACCACCTAATTGGGCGGTCCCAATAGGTACAGGTGAATGCATGATTGTTAAAGGGTCGCGTCGCCAAAGTCGAAGACCATCTTTAACGTTACTAAACATATTCGCCAGTGCGATGGTCTGCAGAGGGTCCGCGTTATTAGACGACGGTTGAGGGAAGATAATACGAAACGGTACGAGGTGGTCGAGTGCAACTGCCTCATTCGCTTTACGGAGTACAGCCGCGTAGAAGAAAAGTTTTAGTGCTGCGGTCAAAGGTGGAAACCCCCACTGTTGGTCAATGCCTGCGGGAGCCTCTACTTTCATGTGGTAGATTTGGTCTTTGTTGAACTGAAACATCTTGTCGTCGTGCGCTGCACGGATGAAGTTCAGGGGCATACTGTTCAGGATGTGTTTATCCCCCTTCTGTATCTTCTGACGTAAATCTCCAGGGATGGAGTAATAGTACACAGACTCCCCAGTGAACGGGTTGTAGTTAATGTCCATCTGTTTAGGGTCCCAGCGGATAATGTGTATCTTTTTGGGGTCGGTAACTTTGCGATCGATTACTTTTCCTGCCACTTCTTTTTTACACTTCGTGCATTTGTATTTGAACTGTAGTGTTTTTTGCCAGTATCTAAACCGGTAATTTACGTGTTCAATGTTGATGAGTTTTTTACAGTCGGGGCACTGAAGGAAACGCGCAAATGGTTGGTACACGGAGACGAATGCGTTGCCATAAATCCAACGGTCGCGGCCACATGTGATGAGGATGTTCTTGATCTTGATTACCTTCTCTAGAAGGTGTTTTATTCTCTTCTCCTGCGCACTGTTTTGTGTGTCGTACCGGATCTCGGTAATCGGGTATTCACTGAATTTCTTCAACGCAGCGAAAATCTGTGCGGAGTTGTAGTACAGGTACTCCATCCACAGGAACAAGTCTCGAAGACGTCGAGGTACGAATCCTGTGAGGAAATCGAACATTGGATTCGGATGGGCCGAATTTTGGCGGAAAAGCGATTCTAGGTCTGATGTAGATAATCCACTCATTGCGTCACCTTGGTCACAAAGGGAAGGATAACATGGCTGAAGCCAAACCAAAATACAAGAAGAGTCTCTGCGCCATGTGCCCTGTCAGACTCGACTGTTTGTCGATTAAGATGGGGGTTCCTTGTGGGCAGTGTCAACACGCACTAATGTGCGCGAGCAAGGGGGGCTTGTTACAATACACCGACGCGCAGATGACGTGTCGGTACATCAAGGGGAAGTGGGTAGGTGTAGGTGCTGATTGTTTGGTCATCACACGGTTACTCCGTGAACGCGCTGAACTGGAGGGCGCTTTCGGTACGAAACACACACCACTGTGTCCACGGTGTGAAGTAGTAGAGGGTGCTTTGCGTGTAAATCATCGATTCCTTCTACCTTCGGAGCGTTCCCACCCCAGACGACCTCGGGCAACGGATTACATTTTTCGCTGCACCAATTGTTCAGTTGACGTTACGCTGACCATAAAGTAGAGTCAACCAGATAAACATCATGATACAACTCAAAGTCACAAAAGTAGCAGGAACTCCCGCTTTCGTCACCGCTGGAACGGACATGCGCTTGTCTCGTGTCTACGGTGCCACGCGGTTGGACAACGGGTTGTGGTACTATCCGGCGTACCACCCGTTTCACCGCATCGTCCTGAAGGATTTCGCGGCACTCAAGCTGGAGGTTGCCCTTTCTGAAAGTGCGAAACGGTTGGTGCTGGAGGCGGATAAATTCGAGGGGCATGTCAAAACACAGAGGCTACCTCCGGGTTTCGTGTTTCGTACACAACCCTACGCGCATCAGTTGTTGGGACTTGTACATGCGCTGTACTTTTTCCGCGCTGCACTCTTTTACGCATGCGGCTTAGGAAAAAGCAAAATAATCATCGACTGGCAGCGTGCCCTGGGTTGTTTCCCCCTCATATTGTGTCCCAAGGTCGTCCTCAGCGTATGGGGACAGGAACCGGCTATACATGGGATAAACCAAGAATTTCGGGTGGTGGACGGCGTTACGAAGAAGAAGAAATTCCAACAGATCGAGGACACTGCGGGGTACGCTGGTACGGTGATGACGTACGGAACTGCGTCGCGTTACTATAAAGAAGTCGCAGCGTTGGTGCCGTACGACGCTATCGTTGCTGATGAATCTCAACAGATTAAAGGGATTACTAGTACACGGTCGAAAGTGGCACGTGAACTCAGCAAGAAAGCAGGGCGACGAATCATCATGTCGGGTACACCTTCTTTGGGTGACCCCCGGGATATGTATCCGCAGCTTCGTTTCCTGGCACCCTACTTCGCGCCTGAGTCAGAGTGGGCGTTTAAACAGAAGTTCTGTGTAACCGCACCCCTCAATAAACGTATTGTGTTGGGTTTTAAGAACCTACATATCCTACGTCAGAGGGTGGCGACAGTAGCGCTTAGCCGCAGTAAGGAGGAATGTCTGGACCTCCCGAAACAGACTATCCTGGATATCCTCGTACCCATCACAGGGTCGCAGCGTCAGATATATAACGGGTTGGTCATGGCGAAGGAGTACGTGGAAGCTGCAGCCATATTACAGGATGAGGGGCTGCTATCCGCTTTCGGTACGCTGGAAATTCCTAACCCAGGGATCCTTGTCTTTAAACTTCAGCAGGTGACATCCGGGTTCGTCCTCAAGCGCCCTGACCTCCCAGATATTTGTGATGGATGCGAGTTTGTGCGTGATTGTGTCGAGGAGCAGATTCAACCGTACACCTCCTCTTGTCAAAAAGATGAAGATATTCGGGTACAAGCAGTCGCTGATAGGTTTAGTTCTAATGCCAAACTTGACGTTTTACGCGGTAAACTCTCCGAAATTTTAGTGGAGCCGACACATAAATGCATCGTGTGGGCGCAGTTTCACGAAGAGATGACGATCATCGAGGAGGCGCTTCAGGCGGAGGGTTGGGGGTACGTCAGGGTCGATGGCACCACGTCGAACATGGGTGCCAGGGTCGCCCAGTTCAACAGCGACAGTGCGTGTCGTGTGTACCTCGGACAGGTATCTATGGGGGTAGGTATCACACTCAACGCCGCGACCTACATGGTCTATTTTAGTTTACCCTTAAAGCTGGAATCGTATCTACAGGCCCTGGACCGAAACTACCGCGTAGGTCAAATGGAGCCAGTGACGGTGTATCGCTTACTCGGTAAGGGCACGGTGGACGAGAACGTGGCGTGCGCGTTATCTCTCCGTAAAAACGTAGCTGAGACGATTGCAACGGTGTTAGCGTGCGCAGGTTGTCTCCAACGACAGACGTGTTTACAAAATAACGTGGTGCTATTTGACGTTAAGTGTCGTTACGCTAGACGCGTCACGAAACACCCCATAAGACCAGAAGAGTCAATATGAAAACAAAAATTACGTTTGAGGAAGAGGATATCCGTCAGTTCGTTAGACAGCTCTTATCCCTACGTGGCCTACAACCGACGACATTCCCCGACGGTCAAGAGTGTATGACGCTACGTAAGGTGGAACCCGACCAGTTCGAGATTGAGGTTGAGTGCACCGAAGGTACGTATCCCGATAATTGCCCTCAATGTAAGAAGCCCTGGGGTGACCCGCTACAACGAATTGCACCTACACCGCCTGCACGAATACCTGTGTCCAACGAACCATTGGTGCATGAAGAAGAAGAAGAAGAAGAAGTGGACGACGAAGCGGAAATCCTCTCTATTTCAGCGCTCACGGGACAGAGTAAATCACTGCAGCGAAAGGGTCCTCCTGTGGACTACACTCGACAAAGTTTGATGGACGGTGAATCGTTTGAACCACCGACACCTAAAGGCAGGCGGTAAATGAAAGGTCGCGAAGATGAAGGTCAATCCCTTATCTCCCCTGAAGAACTGGCGGATATTACAGCACGACTGAGTGAGCATCCTTTTTTAAAACTCCCCAAAGGACGACTCAGTGTGTCTCAGATAGAGATGTATCTGCGCTGCGCTCGACAGTATATGCTCCGGTATGTTCGGGATGAGATACGTCCTCCGGGTGTTGCGATGATCCTTGGGTCTAGCGCCCATAAAGCAGCGGAGCATACTCACCACCATATCGTGGATCATAAGGTCCCTGCGTCCGAAGAAGAAGTGCTCGCAGCGTATTCGGACTGCTACGAGCTAGGGTTAGTAGATGTGCCAACCAAAGCGAAAGAAGATGCGGAGGCATTTAAAGTCAAAGACGTAGGTGTCGAATTGGTGAAGCTGTATAATAAACACCACGCGCCCACAGTTCAGCCCCGTGTGTCACCTGACGGTACCCGAGGTATTGAGCTGAAGTTCGAGCAAGATATCGCAGGTGTTCCGATGTTGGGATACATCGACCTTATCGACGTGAATGTTCCTGTGGGCATCTCTGAAACAGAGTATCACATGTTACAATCTCGCGGTGTTACTGTGCCGGAAGATATGCGTACTTGTGTCACGGACCTTAAAACCAAAGGAAAAGCAGCATCTGCTGGAGAAATTCGTGACTCTCTACAGCTAACAGTGTATTCCTTTGTAACGGGGATTCTCGCAGTACGTTTTGACCAGATGATAAAAACAAAACAACCCAAGGTTCAGCGCATCACGGACTACCGCTCTCCAGCGGATCACCTCTGGATGCAGGAGATCGTACGAAGTGTGGCGATGTCTATTTCCGCTGGTGTATTCCCACCCTGTAATCCAGTTGAGTGGATCTGCAGTGAGAAGTGGTGCGGGTATTACTCTCAATGCCGCGGAAGGAAGATGTAACCGTGTTTGAAGCGCTGCTACAAAACCAAGAACAGATTTACAAAGATTGGAGTGTTGCGTGGGCACAAGCAGGTGCTGGAGCATTGACCCAAGCAGAAGCAAAATATACCCTCGACCTCCTGTGGCAGCGGTCACACCTGGATATCGCGTTACTGATGCCAAGTTTGAAAAAGCATTTCCCCACGAAGCAGGGTTATCGCAAGCGGCTACAGAACGTTAAATCGTTGGGGTGGCTTGATCACGCGACCGCCGGTGTTAACGGCTGGGGTACTATGGGGTGGTTCTCTTCTGCACCTCGTAAGCACACACGTCGCTTTGACACAGCAGTAGAGGCGGCAACCTACGCGAAACGCCGCAAAGGGGCGACGGTGGAAGCTCGGACGGTGACATGGAAAGGCTACGCAGGCGCCTGCACCCATTTCGTGGCCTTTACGGATGGAACTCCCTTTATGATCCTTCCGTTGGAGGATGCGGCGTGGGGAGAACCGAAACGTAATGGCGACAGCATTCAGATTGAGACAGTAAACGCACTACTTATCACGCGTCGAAACGGGAAGTGGTGTAGCTGGGCGGGACCTCTCCCTTCGAGGATTCTTGATGTACAGAAACCGGTGAAGCTTGACGCCCCGTTTCGTGGTGCGCAGTACATGTTGCCCTACACCTGGGAACAGGTGGTCACGAATATCAAGCTCAAACGCCTCTGTATCGCCGCGACTGGACGTATGGACTCCTCACGGATGAGTCAACACACCGACTGGCGTACAAGTAAATACGATATGGGTCCGTTGTGGCCGTACGCGTTGTGCAACAAGGCCGCGTTCGAAACGTATCCAGTCGAAGAGTACTCTTTCATACAGTGGTTTGTGCGTGCTCCCGGTATGGACCCTGTCGTGGACCTACACGAGTTGGAGCAGTCAATTCTTTATGCGGAGGACCCAAACACCACACACGACCTATATGACGAAGACGACACGATTACGTCCGTGACGGACGTTCAACAAACACTACTGACCCTGTACAAAGACCCCCTACCGAAATACGGAGCAGACGGGGACTTGGGGCCAGAGACTACCGAAGCAGTACGTATCTTCCAGCAAGACTGGAACGTACGACACAAAGACGATGTCCTAACCGTGGATGGCATTCCCGGTGTGGAAACTTGCGCTCGCTTGGAGCGCGCTACTGCGGGGGAATAACCCGCACCAGATAAGTCAGGAGTCGAGAATGTTGGTAACAGTGACTGAACAGTGTGACCGCTGTAAACGTGAAGCTCCGAAGCAAGTGGATAGCAGGGATATCGCTGACCTGGAGGCGGCGGAAGTACTACAGCAGAGCGTCGAGGAACAAATCCGTGACTTCTTCAGCGCGCTCGACGGCCCCCTCCCCAGCGCGTTGACCATGTGCAACGGCAACGTGCGCATGATGTTCAACGTGTGCGACGCACACTGCATCAAGCCCGTCGAGAATGCGCTCGCCACGATTTACCGTGAGGAGCGCCCGCACCAGCGCAAGACGGCAGAGGGGGTTAACTCTGTTGAGGGTGCTGAGCCTAGCGATGAGGAGCCCAAGAAGAAGGGAAAGAAAAAACAACAAAGTCTTGCGGTATAAGTTACCGGCACGCGTGTAGATTTCGTACGAGGTGAAACATGTCTATGGATAAGTTCGCTGTTGTGACAGACGACGTAAACAACGATAAACAAGCGGAGCTCGATAAACGTTGTCCTGTATGTGGGAGTCTTTTAGACTCTCGGTCCAACGTCCCCAAGTGTCCTATCCATGGCACGAAGCCTTTTGAGAAAGACAAATAACATCTCCTAATTGACGCTCTTACGCGATGAGTATCTTTTAAAAGGGAAACAATTACGGTCTAAACGCGCTCGTGCGTTCTTGAAGGAGATCCGATGAGAAGAGCTCCATTAACCATTTTTCTGACTGCGGTACATAATTTTTGCAAAGATACTGCACGGCTGACAAAACCACGTCGTCGTTGGAAACGAGACGACGTGGTAACCGCCGTAAAGTTGGGTTCAATCGTGGCCAACATTGCAGGGGCGATCCACCCTGCAGCAAGGCCCATCGGTGTGATAATAAGTAGTGCACTGAACCTGATCCCAAATGCATCGTCTCCGCAATTTGGCGGCAACACACCGGAGCAACGACGCCTGTGGATAGAACTACAGACCCTTGAGTTCCGCATGCAAAAAGCGACAACACCCGAAGAACTAGCCGAATTACGTGGACAACGAAAACTGTTGTTTCGCTTACTTGACACACAACCAACACAACACATTGGAGAAAAAGATGTCTGATGCTGTAGAAGCGAGCGTGCTTGAAATCACCAAAGAAGCTGCGCCCGAAGAAGCTGCTTCCGAAGAAGCTGCTCCCAAGAAGGTAGCTTCCAAGACGCCCAAGAAAGCGGCTCCCAAGGAATCGCCTCCTCCTCCGGAAAGGAAAGAAGCTGATGCGGAAATCCCCCTTTCGGAGATTAATGTCATCGTGGGTGACAACCCGCGGAAAGACTTCGACCGGGAGGAGCTGAAAAATCTAATGAATTCCGTCCAAACAGATGGGCTTCTACAGCCTCTGATTGTGCGGAAAGACCCTGAGGATGGGTACATCTACCTCGTGGCAGGTGAGCGGCGGCTCCGTGCATTGAAGCTGCTCAAAGCGAAGACCGCACGTGTGTGCTGGTTCTGCGGCACAGCGACCGAAGCGATGGTTGCCCGCGTGCAAGAGAACATGCAGCGCGCGGACCTCAATGAGCTGGAAGAGGGAGAAGCATTTAAATCTCTGTTGGGGCAAAAGACCACCATCAAAGGTGTTGGTAAAGCGCCGGATAAAGAAGTCCCTTTCACCGCTAAAATGTTGTCCGAGAAGTTTGGTAAAACGCAGGGACACATCAGTCAGCGGTTGAAGTTGCTGGAGTTGCCGTCTGAAGTGCAAACGGAGATGCGGAAAGGTGGATTCACGTTCACCCAAGCACGGACGCTGTTGGAGATTGAAGGTACCGCAAAACAGCTGTCAGTTTTTCGTCAACTGATGAAGGGCGGCACCATCCAAACGAAGGATGTAAAGGCGGCTGCAGAACAGACCCGAGCTGCTGCAAGTACAAAGAAACCACGCGGTAAAGCTGCGAACATCGCTAACGCTGAGGATGCTGCAGGTAAACCCAACTTGGCACGGCAAGGACTCGACACTGCGTTAGCGAATCTGCGCAGCGCTAAAGTAACACCCATGAAGGTGACGGCGTTGAAGGACTCGTTAGCAACGGTCTACGAGCGTCAATCTCGGGCGAAATCCTCGGATAAACAAAACTACTGGAAGGGTGTTGCTGAAGGGTTGGAAATCGCTTCCGGCCTTAAAACCCTGTAGACCCCCCCTCCTCAAGAGTTATCCCATTCCGCACGTCTGTACTTATTATAAAACAAAGTAGGGAATTCCCTTCTATGTTTTTGTCCCGAATATGCGTGGTCTAGGTGGTGGTGATATACGTAGACCCTCACGCTGTATTCGTCGTTGTGTGTAGTGCAAAGTTAATTTAAAAAACATTTGCACTGGACATGATCTCATGGTTAAATCTAAGCTCACTTTAGGAGCTACGTTAACGATGTCCGACAAAAACAAAGAAAGTAACGATAACCCGCCCACCACTGCTTTAGCCGTCCCTGATGATGAATATAGTCAGATCGTGCAGCAGGCCAAACTAACGTTGGGTGACCGACTCACCAGTATCGTCGATGTGTTGGATGACGAAACCGCGGAGACTCAAATCATCGCACTCCAACAGTCCATGTCTCCGGATGTAAAAGGGCGTTCCGAGATGAACACCCGTTGGAGTATCCCAGTAATTCGTGTCATTCAGAATATGACACGGGAACGCCCGGGGGGTGCCGCTGTTGGACAGATGTACACTGACAGCGGCGAGGTCTTGGCGGTGGATAAACCGTTCAAGTTTGTGCCGCTGTACATCTACGAACAGAACCGTATGTTCCAACAGGGTGAATTCAAAGCACCCACCTGTGCGGCTCCTGATGCCAAACTGGGAACCGCATTCGGGGCTTGTAACCAGTGCCCTGAACTTCCGATGGGTAAGAACACGACGGGTGCCGGAACGCAGTGCGATAACGGTATTTGTATGGTTGTTCTCGCGCAGAACATGCGGCTGTACCGTCTGGAGTTCTACAAGACCAGCAAGAAAGCTGGGCTGAAGGTGGACACAACAACGCAGCGTCAAGGAAGCCTCTGGTCCAAATGGTTCGACCTCAAGACCAAAGGTCTCAGTAATGCGAAGGGTGAATATCACGTCTTCCTGGCTTCTAGTACAGTCGAAGAGACGCTTCCGCATGTTCGCGAGGCCGCTGACGCGCTTTGCGATATGATCATAGCAGAACGGCAAGCGTTCCTGCGTGTGCATTACGAGCAGGTGAAGCGTGCAGCAGCAGGGATGGGCGACGTGGACGAACAGGTCAGCTTCGACGTACAGGGGACCAATCCTGACCTGTCGGGCGACGGTATGTAGAGTAAACTAAACAAGGGGTGTGTAGTCCGTACACCCCTTGTTTTTTTAGCAAAGGGAACCTACCCCATGTCCAAACAAATACTTCGTATCCCTGATTCCGTAATGGAATACGCTCCGTGGTCACACACTAAAGCCAGTTGTGCTTTATCCTGCCCTTATAAATTCCATTTACAGTATCGTGTTAAACAAAAGGGGGTGGGACCAGAAGCATTTGGGCAACGTATTGGAAAACTGGTACATATGATTCTGGAGTGGGTCAGTGGTCGGGGTATGTCTGTATCTCACGCGTATACCCACCTGGTCTCGATTGTTGAGTTAACACATGAAGAAGAGACGGAGATACAGTGTTTTCGGGATGCAATCGAAGATTACGTACGTGGACTGGAAGTGTTTCGGAAAAAACATGGCGTACATAAATCTCAGGTGAAGGCCGAAGTACATCTTGGTATGCGACCTGACTTTACGCCGACTAAAAGTAAATGGGATAAAAAAGGATTTTACGTCGGGTACATAGACCTTATGCTTATGACGCCTGAACGTGTAGGTATCGCTATTGACCATAAGACCGGGGTGGTAATGTCAACAGATACCTACCGTGCGCAGTTAGAATCCTACGCTGTACTTCTCCAATCACATCACCCGAGAATCAACGCTGTTCAAGTCGCTGTTCATCACGTCGGTGCAGACTCGAACGAACGCGGTACACGTACTACTTGGTTCCCTTCGTTCAGTGCGCGGGAGATCCGCACTACATTACGGGCCAATCTAATCGACTACTTGACAAAAGCAGCCGAGAATGTCAAAGATCGAGATCCTTGTAAGGGTTGGGTATGTGCGTTTTGTGATTACAAACCTACATGTCCCCTCTTCGGGTAGCAACCAGGATCAAAGGTAAGGAACGTGCACACACATGTCTGGACAAGGCAGTCGTAAGGCCAAGAGCAAAGATTCGTCTACATATATACCCATCGAAACGGTTAAACGTATCTGGAATCAGATTGATGTTGCTGATTGGATGCATTTATTGCGTAGCACCCATCAAGCGAACCGTTGGTCCTCATCACATCAAACCATAAAAGGTTTATGTCCTTTTCACCAAGATAAGAACCCTTCGTTTCATATACATTTAACGAAGCAATACGCTAAATGTTACAGCACACAGTGTGGTAAATACTTTTTTGACCCTATCCGTCTTTATATGGAGTTACAGTCCGTACCTCTTGGGTACGTTGCTGCATTAAAAGAACTCAAAACACGATACAACATTAAAGTATCTGTTGCTGATATAAAGGGCCTGTCTGCGCAACATGAACACTTAGAGATGAAGCGGGCGCTGTTCGCGGTAATGAACGGGGAACTGTGTGACGCGTCGACTTTACTACGTAAACCGAATCCGCCCCCAGATCTCACCTACGTACAGAATGCCCTCCGTTATCTGACACACCGTAAAATTCCCCAGACATATCACCACTGTCCAATAGGTGTGTTGCCGGGAGAGCACCGCCTTCGGCACCTCTTATCACTGTACGCATCTACTCACGGAGGGGACGACTACGGGAACGCCGCGGTCAGATACCTTGAAGATGTCCTTGAAGGGTCACACTGGATCGGTTCCTTGGCGTTCTTTACAGGGTTATCTCCAACTGACCCTTGTAAGATTAAACTACGCCGTATCCCTCAGTTCGTAGGTAAGTCGTATGCTACGACCAAAGAAATGCGTTTTATTACCGATGAGATGGTTCCACATAATGGGTTGTTTGGTCTCTACGGCACCCCTGTTTACCACCCATTATTCGCTAGTAAAGAGATGCGTTCGTTTATGTTGGTTGAAGGGGAATTCGACGCACTATCTGTCTTTAGTAACCAATTCACTACTGGGAATATTAACTTTTTCATTTTTAGTGGTGGAGGTTCCAGCACTACAGGTTTGGACGTACTACACCCGTTTGGTTTCGAACGGGGTTACATTATTGGGGATTGTGACGAAGGAGGGGAGAACTTCATAAAAACGGTTCTAAGCCACACAGCAAAAGTAGGTGCACGGATCTTTGTATGGCCTCAAGCGTTACGCCTAGCAACATCTATCTCAACACCCACCGCAAACGGGTTAGATTTAGATAAGGCGATTACAACATTCGGGTCGCTGGTTGTGGAGAAGGAGGTGTGTCGTGAAGATAACTACCTTCTACCACATGCATGGGCAGCAAATAACGCAGCCAAGAACATGCACGGTGTTCCTCCGGATGACGTACGTATATTGACGAACATCGCAGCGGAGTGGGGGAGATACGTACGTAACCAGGCGGAGCAACAAGCTTACACCTCAGAGATTATCCGTCAGTTCCCAGAGGTAAACCAGGGACAAATCATTAGTGCTATTCGTACAGGTGATGAGTACGAAGAAGCATTTATTGAACGTCTCAAAAATGTTTTGGCTAGTCGATTACATATTTTACGCATGGTAGTTGAGCGTTATCAAAACGTACTAGAGTGTTGGGACACCGAGAGTAAGTCCATAGTACGTTTACCTGTTGCAGATATTAAAGCTATCCGTTCCAACCTGGAAGTCGCTGTTGGTAAAGACTTTTTCAAATTCATTCTGGACGATGTAGGTGAGCCGGGGTTTCTTCCAAAATACGAAGATACCAAAGATGCATTAGTGTACCAAAAGAATACCGCGATATATCTCGTCTACCTGGATAAAGCGGTTTCTCGGTTAGCTGGTATGCTCCCCAGGACGTCACAGATCCGGTATGCTGGTGCGGGTCTACATTGTGTAGCACCCATGATTGACCCTGCTGCAAAAGACGGCGATTTCCGACTTTACTTCGTAAACGGTCCCAAAATGTATCGTGGAGATTTCGAGCGCGATGACCACCCGATATGGCGTGAACTTCCCGGTCCTGCAGATGAACATATGGTCGCGTGGATGACACCCAGGGTGCCAAAAATCGTATGTCCGCAAATTCGAACAGCTGCGGATCTAAACGCTGAACCGCTCTACTCTCCGCTGGAGATACTAAAAATAATCCAAGAGATGCTGTACTACGGGTGGGAATTTAAAAACCACCAGGTGACGTGTGAGTACTTATCTGCGTGGGCTTTCTCTCTATGTATTGCAGATTGTATTCCGATGCTTCCCATGTTGATGTTCACCGCGGACCACGCAAGTGGTAAATCGAGTATCTTGGGTGGGTTCATAGGTAGGTCCAAGCAGCCACGTATAAACATAGTACAGCACGCTATTTTCATGGATAACTACAGTGCAGCTGGTGTACGCCAAAGCATGAATCACTGCCACATGGCGCTGTGTTTGGATGAGTTCGAAGACAAGGGGACCAACGATCGCCGGAGCGTACAAGCACGCCACTTACAGCAAGAGTTTCGAGGTATGGTGCACGAATCTGTTACTACGGTTTACGGTACAGCGGGGGGATACTCTCAGGAGTTTGTAGCTCGGTTCCCTGTATGTTTAGCGGGTATACGTACTCCCCGAGATGCTGCGGATATTTCCAGGTATCTCATGGTTGAGATGGCTACACAAAAATATCGTAAAACACCGCAAGACATTTTACTAGAACGCTACGGCGACAAAAAGATTACAGAGATACGTCATCAGTTGACGTTGGTTGCCTTCCGCCTCGCCTATAAGGTGTACAAATGCTTCCAGGAAATACAGGACGAGTTCAGCAGTGGTGGGGGTTTGGAGTTTGGTGAAATTGCACGAAGCCGTGTTAATCACTACGCTGTATGGGCGGTAATGAAGGCGTGTGGTTACGACTATAAACGGCACGCAAAAGACTTCTTCCACGCTACCCGTTCTGATTTAGAGCGTATCTCTCAAATCTCTTTGAGCACGGATCTCATTGACACCCTGTTACACACACCCGCAATTGATACACAAGACATCGACGACCCTCGGCCCAAGATGTTAAGCAGTATTTTGGCGGGGAACGATCCTGGAGAGTTAAACCACTCTAATAGTGGGTTCTACTTTGATACGCAAAACCAGTGGTTGCTTATTCGGTGGACAACGGTGCAATCTACACTTTTACAACGCACTTCCACACCTTTCCGGGGAGAGTCACCGGAGCGCCTTAAACAGCAGTCCAAGAGAAGTCCGTACCACATATCTGATGAAATAGCGCGGACCAGCGGTGTGTTGGATCGCTTGAAACCGTTCATAGGAGCACACGCTAGTTGGCGAGACATCAGTGCTTTTAATATGAATGAACTAACAGCGTCCATGGCTTCTGGTTACGACGTGCGCCCAAAAGGGCGCGAAACTCCCGCCTCTTTCGGTGACATGGAAGACGAGTTTCACGTAAAAAGTACTACATTTCCCACACCCCCTACTTCTATACAAAAGAATAAACAAGGTAACACGTCCACTTTAAAGATTGTTAAGTCGGGTGAAGGAGTAGACGGGGATGATTTCGACTATTAACACCAACAATAAACCACCTACGTGTTGTGTATGTCCGAACTATACACAACTACGTATAGCCTCAGCGGGAGCTAGTACTGCTGCTGTTCTACTGGTAGGTGATTATCCACAAACCGCATCTCCCACGTTGAGTAAGCCGTTTACAGACCGTGCAGGTCGTCCCATACAGATGGCGATTCAACAACTTCGAGGGATGTACTTCAAAACACCGGGAGGTCCCGAACGCTGGGCCTCACTCCCACTACATGAAACATACGCGGCGCAGTGCACGTCGGAAAAAGAGCCCCCACAGGCTGCGGTCACTGCTTGTGGGGTACTTCTGGACACCACCATACAACAAACACGTCCAAAAGTTATCGTGAGTTTTGGGGCAATGGCCACCAAAGCGTTGCTCAAACACCCGGTGAAGTTTTCCGCTATACGTGGGACTTTCATTGATTACGTACAGCGAAGTTCTGACCCTCCACACCTCTGTCAGCTCTTTGTAACGTATTCGCCGCGTGCCATTCTAGGTCAACCGGGACTGTACCAGGAGTTAATACGCGACCTGCGTAAAGCGTTTCTATACGCCGAAGGTAAACGTGCGGCAAAGCAGGTACTCGACGTTACTGCGTTGTCGCAAAACTACATATTCCCACACACAGTGGAAGAGGTGCGTCGCGTCTGTGAGATGATTATTAACTACCACCATGAGGGAGCACCTCCAGAGCACCACCTAATAGGTGTTGACACTGAAACGACGATGTTGGAGATGTACGATCCTACATCCAAGATGATCGCTATCTCTTTCTCTTGGGAACCGGGCTTCGCTACCACTATCATATTGGATCATCCCGACGTGTGGTGGACGCCTGAAGAACTAAAAATCGTATTTCAGTGTGTACGAGAAGTAGTGGAGTGTCCGAAACCCAAAGTGCTACATAACGATAAATTTGACCGTCAGGTTTTAACACACCGGTATGGTTGGCGTTTACGAAATGTAGTTTGGGACACTATGTGTGGTGAACACCTGTTGGAAGAAGATAAAAAAGGTGAGTACGGTTTGAAGAACCTCACCAAGTCACGTCTTCCTAAATACGCTGGGTACGATGATAAGGTCAATGAAGCGCGGGAGAAACACGGCAACGTGACGCGTGCATCGTCTCGGAAAAAGTACCGTAAGGATTTACGTAGCTACCAAGAAGCACTCACAATCTTCTCAGCCAAGATGGACGCCCATGACCGAGAGTACGTCGCGTATACCGCTGCGTTAGATAAATGGACGGAGAAACGTGCTGCTGAGAAAGTGAACGCAAGAGCAGAAAAACGGCGGATGGCTGTGAAGCAGAATGTTGGGCCGAAACCACGTAAACCAAAACCCGTTAAAGAACCAAAAGAACCCGTACTGCAAGAGCCGTTTGACTTCACGAAGATTCCTATCCCGGAGCTGGAATTGTACGCCGCCATTGACCCGGACGTTACACGGCAGCACCTATTACATCAGAACCAGCGGTTTGACATCGAGTACAAGCAGGACTTAGCCGCACGCAAGCGTTCTCCAGTTTACTACGCTGATGTACGACCTGTGCGTAGCCTGATGCCTTTTCACATATTACCGACCAGTAAGACGTTGGCTCAAATGGAGTATTCGGGGTTTCCCATTGACCTGGAGTACTTGGAAGAGGTGGACCAGCTTCTTGGTGAGACGATCACTGCTACGCAGCAGAAACTGTACGATTTGGCAGGTACATTTACCATTGCCAGTTCAAAAGATGTGGCTACTGTTCTCTTCTCGCGTGGGTTCCACGATGAGGCCACAGGTCAACGAGGGGTAGTCCCCATCAATGATGACACGCGGCGTACTAATAAAGGGTCAATTCAGACGGATGAAAAGGCGCTGTTGTACATCGCTAAAACATACGCCTATGAGTTCCCGAGAGTTCTCTTAAAATACCGTAAGGCGACGAAAGCCAAGGACGCGTTCCTCGCTAACATACGTGATAACTCCCATATTGATGGACGGATGCATGCGTCGTTTCATATACCGGGTACGTCTACCGGGCGTCTTTCATCCTCGAATGAGAATATGCAGGTGATTCCGAAGAAGTTAGCTGGGCACAATATCAAAAAGATTTTTGTGCCACCACCCGGGATGGTGTTAGTTAATACGGATGCCCGTGGTGCCGAGGTACGCATCTTCTCCGCGTATTCTATGGATGAGAAACTCATCGCTGCGCTCAACGACGGTCTTGACGCGCACAGCTTCTTTACCTCAAAGGTATTCGGGGTGACATACGAGGACGTCCAGAAAGCGCGGGACATGGTTGACCAGTGGTACGCGGTTGCAGCCGACGCGTCCAAACCATTTGGTGTGGACCTATTCAAATGGGCTGACGCTTTAGTCGCACAAAGGACCAACTGTAAGCGCGTTGTTTTCGGTACACTCTACGGTGCCATGGCTGCAAAGATAGCGGATACTGCGGGTATTAGTTTGACGGAAGCGCAGAACGTTATCAATTTAATGTTCCACATGTTTCCGTCCATCCCTGCGTATATTCGTTCTACACAAAATGAAGTAACGTTTTTCAAAAATGTGTTCACGAAGACGGGGCGTAAGCGTCGCTTTCCGATGGCGCATGCACGTACTTTGGTGAACAGATTCAACCGTCAAGCAGTTAACTTCAAAATACAAGCTACCAGTTCGGATATTGTTTTGTGGGTGATGAACGCTATTGCCCCAATCATTACGCACGACATGCGAGGAGAACTCCACGCGACAGTACACGACTCTGTTGTATTTTCTGTACCGCCGGAGTATCTCCCCCAAGTAAAACCTATGATGTATGAATACGGGACTAAACGCGTAGCTGTTCAGTTCCCCTGGTTACCTGTGAAGTTTTTATGGGACGTTGAAGCTGGTCCCAACTACGGTCAAGTAACAGACATTGACCGCTACCTACAAGGACAACACCATGCCACAGAAATCCCTGAGGACGAAATCCTCTCCGACGAAGAAGTTCAAACTGAATTCCGCGAGGACAACACATGAAACACGTGTGCGCAGGGTGATCATTGAAGGTATGACCCTGGAGCTGCGTGAAGTGCTCACCGGGAAGAGGTCCATCACTGCGGATATGCCCATTAGTGTATTAAAGCAGATTCCTGAAGCAGATGTGATCACCGTAACGGATGTACCTCCACCTGAACCTGAGGCTGCGATAGAAGGCGTCGAAGCTACAGAGCCGCCTATGGAGCTACCCGTGGCGGAGGATGCGCCTGTGGCTGATCTCCTGCAGCGTGTGACCTTCTGGGAACCGGTGACCCACACCCTCGACGTTAAACTCGACGGTCGCCCCCTCCGTATCTTCCATACGCTCCGAGGACCCATTATCGGACAGGTGCTTACAGAAGACTCTCTCAAGGTGACCCTGTTCAGCCCTGCCATGATCGACCCCAACATTCAAATCGACCGCATTCACTACCTCCCGATCGCTTTCGCCGGTCGAATTTTTACGTTGTACAAATCCACCAGCATCGGTGAGTCGGTGCCGGAAGAGGCGGAGGCGTCAGGATACCCGATGTTCATCAAACGCAACGCCGACGGGGACTACAAGTTCCGTATGCGTGCTGCGTATCACCACATTGAGGGTGGGTTCCCTGATGCCGGTGTGGTGACTGTCGGCCCTGAGACGGTGCGTCAAACACAGAGGGGTCTCATGCCCACATCGAGTACAAAAGAACCCATGATGATCGACCGCGCCAAACGCACCGAAGAAATGCTACGCACACAAGCCGCCGCTGCTCCCGAAAACTAGGCGTAGTTGTGTGGTATAAGAGATAGTATCGGTTTAGTATAAATGCTAACAGTGAGTGCAACGCTCACACTTTTTATTTTGCTTCGCAAACCAGGGAAATTCCTCCTCCGCGCGCGGCGCCTCGTCGTAGCTAAATCGTAGTAAATCGATACCTATCTATTTTTAGTTTCGCATCAACGCAATAATCACGCAATTCAGTCTAAGAAGGTAGGTACGGCGTAACGCCGTATAGTTTGTTTTATCTACGATAAGGTACAACAACACCCAAGATACCCACGGGTACCGGGGGCAATGGCAGTGAATTGCGTAAACACATTCTTGGAAATTCAGTGCGCGGAACGGCGTTACGCCGCTCTTTACTGCGTAAACATTACGTTTATGCGGACCCTTGTCTTCACGAGCTCCACATCTGGAACTCAGAAGAAATTAGCAAGAATGTGAAGTAGTACATTTTCTGCAGACTGCGGTCTCGCCAAGAAACCGGCGCGACCGCAGTCTTCCGGAAAATGAAGTGGAAAAGCCCTCTTGCACGTGCAGTGCTACGCAAAATGCTCCGCACCTGCAGTGCGTCGAGGATCGAAGTGGAATGACTTCGTGCACCAACAAGGTGGTGCATGAAGATCCAAGTGGGTGATCCCAGATACGTGGGGCTTAGTGTTCTAGGCTTCCGACGGTGCTACGCCGTCATTTCTTTTTGGTTCTAACTGTTGTTCCGTCTTCGCAGCGTGGGCCAAAGGTACGGCTTTTGGACCATCTGCGAAACTGCACTAACAGTAGATAAGTGGTGTCATTCACCTTTGTCAAAGAGACCCTCGCGAGGGAGGATGGCGTAACGCCGTCACAGGAAATCTGTGCCCCAAGGCACGGTAATCTTTTTACTCGCCCGTTCTCGGCGATGTACCGCGCCACGTTGAATAGTGGAACTCCACTCTGCAACACGCACATCGCCGAGAACCGCACGTAAAAAGATATCTAAGAAAGGTGTTTGCTACGTCACCCCGTAAACGTCAGGTCCATCATTACGAATTTAGCTGCAAGCCACCCAAAGAGTTGTGCATGGTACGCATCATCGCTGAGGGTAGGGTCACAACGCCAAACCTTCCTACCCTCACGCGTTACTTCTTCGTAGATGTTTAATACGTCTTTGATAGCTTCAGTCATGTACGTAATGCGTGGGTACACTATGCCGCCGCGCTTCAGTACCATGAAGTAGTTATCCATCAAGATAGTACGGTCCCCGAAGTAACAGAGGGCTTTCTCGTTCCAAACGATGGGGCTCGCTTGGGCACCGTATTTAAGTTGGTAAACGCGACTTTTACCTAGACGGTCAGCGAGGAGTGTATTTGCTAAGTAACCCTCACCGCGGTCGCCTACGACCAACTCAACGGTGTAATTATTCAGTACCTCAACGATATCGTCAACAACCTGTACAGGGTTAGTTACTGGGTAAATACGGAAGTAGAGGGTGCGTAATCGCTGGTCTTTCGTGATACCCCATACCCACACGACAGTACGGCTGATGCCTTTAGTACCACCCCCCGACCAATCTATTCCCGCCACGACGTGACTGTAATTGTCACGGAAGTTAGCTGGAGGTTGACGGAAGAGGTCATAGTCTTCACACAAAGCCTCCAGTTCAGTTTTACTGATCAAACGTGCGCCGATAGCATCTGAAACACCCAACACTTCGTTTTTGAATTTAGTGTCGGAATAACGGTCCAGTTTATTGCGGATACGCTTCCAACGTTTAGGGTCTTCAGCGTTCCGTGGGAGCATCGGTTGAGAGATGTGAAAGCCGTGTAGGTCCGATTTGGGGTTGAATGCATACCAACGCCCGTTACGTGGGTTGAGTGCGTGTCCGCATTTCACACAAATAGGACCATGCAGCCCGATGGATCGTACGCTAGTGATGAAGTTGTGCTTCTTACAACCCTCACACTGCATCAACCATTCGTTCTGTGTGGAGATACCCCACAGAAACTCGATGGTGTTCTCTAGCGTCTTGGGTGTACCTGCGTAGGTTTCGTAGCCATACTCTGAATTGCCCATTGACTCGTTGATAACCGGGATAACTTCATTATACATAATATCCTGGCATTCATCAAAGGCCACTCGGTCAGCAGAAGGACCCCGTGCACGGTCGGGGTCATCAGACGCGTACGTCAATGCGACCTCAGAACCATTTTGAAACATACGGAGCATAGACCTGTCAGTAAAATCCTTGCTCACGTAGTATCGACGTACAAGTGGTGAGTAGTGGACCACCTTACCTAAACGTGTGTTAGAGAACCGCTGCGTTTGTTCTTGAGACGGCGATACGAAAAGTGTTTTAAAGTGGGGAATACCGATACATTCAGTAATAATGAAGTTACAAAGTGAAGTACTTTTTGCTACCTGTCTTCCGCACTTTAACAATAATCCCTGATAATCACCGTCATAGATAGCTTTAAAAAAGGGGTAGTCCGTCAATCTGAAGGGAGCACCATCCAGATACAACAAACGCTGCGCAAGCGCAGAACGAGGCAAACTTGGAAGTTCCTGATACACAAATAGAGGATACAGAAGAAATCCGGTTAACGCAACCAGCGCGTATTGAATTAGCTAAGCAGGCACTGCAGGCTAAGGGTGCGCTTCTCCTCATCTTTGCGGCACAAAGGACCCGGTACCAGGTCCTCCTGGTCAACGATACTGTTTTACATATGGGGGGTGGTGTACACGATTGTAAGGGCTACTGTTATGTCAGCCTGGTTGAGTTCGGAGGAAGTTACCCTCTGAAATTGGCGGGCTACTTGGACCCGGGATACGTAGCAAGTAAACTTCGTACACGTGGGGAGGCTGACGCCAACAATGTAACAGCACTTCTAAACGCCCTCGGACATCCCGACGGTGCGTACCATTATTTAACCAATATTCCCCTGTTTGGGGATCACGTAAACCACTCCCGTGTGAGTGGTGGAGGTTTTCATGTCCAAAGGCGTTGACAGCTCCCTTTCAGGAGACACTTTCTACTCAAAATTGGGTATAGGGCTAACCGGCTTGGCCGGTGCCCGTGCGGGCATCGACGCCGCACGCTTTACCCCGTATGTCGTCCCGTGTCTGGTAGGTGACGCGGGCATCGGCAAGACCCACATCGTGCGGCAAATCGCCGCGTCCCGCACCCCCGTTGAGCCCTTTGATTGGCATGGACAGCGCTGGGAGACCAGCGTCCCCGTCATCGCCCTGTACCTGGCGCACATGCAGGCGGAGGACATCGGGGTGCCCTACCCCTCTCGCGCACGCAGAAATGACTTACTGAAGGAGTGTGACCTCTTCATGCGGATCGGCGCGGCGAGTAGCAACGGCTTCGGTGAGCATGCTCGGGAGCACGCACTGCAGCTGGCGGAGCAAGCGTTGGCCGACAACAATGTGCTCGATGAGGACACTTTTGAGTTTCTCGTGGAGCGCAACCTGCGTGACCTCCCGCCCGAGGGCATCCTGTTCCTGGACGAGTGGAATCGGGCCGACAAGCACGTTATAAAAGCGTTCTTCACCATCCTGGAGGACCGCAGAGTGCACGGAACCGACCTGGTTCCTATGGGTGTTCAGATCGTCGCTGCGATGAACCCGTCCGACTCCGCCTACTCGGTAAACGAGGCGGAGAAAGACTACGCCTTTCGTCGGCGTTTATCCTTCATCGCTGTCGCGCCCAACGAGCAGGCGTGGGTTCGCTACGCTGGAGATGTCGGGCAGGGCGCGTTCCACTTCCACGTGGTGGAGTTCATCAAGGCGCACCCCACGGCGCTGTACGACAGAAAGTTGCGGGACGCTGGAAAAGCGTTCCCGTGCCCCGCGACCTGGGAAAAAGTCAGCGACCTCCTGAAATCTGCTGAAACACACAAACAGCCTCTCGACAACGACGGTCTGTTCTGCGCTATCGGTGGGTGTATCGGGATGGATACCGCGTCCATGTTCCAGGCGTACGTCACAAACAATGAGGTGGTCATCGCGCCCAAGGACGTCATCACCAAATACACCGAGAAGTCCAAGGTGCGCTCCCGCGTGCGGAAGCTCATCGAGGCCAATCGGAACGACGCGTTGGGCGAACTGTGTGCGGGTATCGCACTGACCCTGTTCTCTGAGCAAGCCGATCCGCAGACCTACGCGGAGCACGTGGTGCTCTTTCTCGCCGACCTGAAGCCGGAACTAGCTATGAGCATGATCGAGCACCACTTCGGGAACCAAGCGGAGCAGGCGGAGAACGGCGACGCGTATCTGGGGGATATGAGCGTGGTCATGTGTGCCTTTCCTGCGTACCAGAAGCTCTTCGACGGTATCGGGGAGGCAATGCAGCGGGTACGGGCGGAGCTGGACAAGGACGCCAAGGACCCGGTAGTTACTGCGAAGTAAGCAGCTCCAGGTCTGCGTTCAAGCGCTTTAAGCGCTTCTCCATATACGCGTCCACTGTAGCGAGATGTGTAAGTTGTACGTCCAGTGAGGAATCCGTGAGTTCTCTTTTCGTTTTCTCTTTTGTGTAATCATCCCAAGCTGACCGAACGGCATCTTCTGTTACGGAGGTGCCGTCTCGGTTTAGTTTGGTTAATGACTCCTGTGCAAATGACAGGAACTCCGGTGCTTGTATGAACCCAGCTCTGTGCAACACAGCCGCAGCGTATCCCATAGGTTCATAGTCGAAGGCGGGTGTGTCAGAGATATCCCCCAGTGCATTAAAAAGTAGTGACGTTTCAAACACCGCCCAGTTGAGTTGTCCGGGTGTAGCTTCTTGGAGGATTGTTACATCGACGATGGCGCTGTTGAAAGCTAACGCTGTGTTTTCAAATACAGCAGCGTCCCACCAGAAAGCAGGCACCATTAGGAGTGTTTTAGCGGCCAGAGCCTTCTGGCGGTTTTTGTTTGAAAGATTTACGCCGCTTTCTTTTAGCAACGTAACCCAGACGGTTTCGTGCTCCCAAAGAAGCCAGTTCTGTTTGTAGAGAACACGAAGGGCTGCGTAGATACCGGAGGCGGAGCTGGCATCGTCTTGTAATAGACTCATCGCCGCCCCTTTGGAACCTTTGAGGGCCTTGGGGAGCTTCGCCAGTACGTCTCGGACAGTAGCGTCTAGCGCCCTCATGGAACCTGATGCCGTAGGATAATCTTGAGGTCCAGGGGAAGGGTTGGGACGACCTCACGGATGCGTTGTGCATCAATAGCGCCGGTCTTGTCCATCAACGCCTGACCGAAGTCAGGACCGACAATGTCGTTCCAGAAGGACGCCGGTAACGCTGCAAGTTTAGCGACTGAGATAGCCCGACCGTTAATGTCCAGCGTTTCTTCCGCCACCTTGGTCGTGTTAAAGATGGTCTGAATGGGGTCGTGTACTTTCTTGTCGTACAGCTTGTCGACGCCGGAGCGTTGATCCAGTTCGGCCAAGACTTGCGCCGCCGTTACCAGAGCATCGCGGTCCCGGATTTCACCGCGACCACGAAACGCGTTGGCGAGCTGGGTATACGCGTGTTTGAAGAGGGGTTCCTTGGTAGCACAGCGGCGGGCCTCGATCAGGTCGGCAGCAACTTTACCGGTACAGAGGGTCATACCCGCCTTTTGTAGTGTCACCGGTTGCAACTGAACCCCAAAATCTTGTGCCACTTTTGTGAGGTTTGTGAAGCCGATTACACGGTCTTCAGTGCCCAGGCGCCGGTACTCGCATAGGAGGTGTTGTTCGGCCAGCTTCGCGTCCGCAGCAGAGTTCACGCGCAGACGCTTGTGTTGGGGGAGCAAGTATTCCCCTTCAAGTGCCGGGGGCGTAGCCGCTGCTTCCTTCACTTGGTCCAGTAGCGGTTGTACGCCGTAAACTTCAGCTGCACGAGTCAGTAGGTTATCGACCTCTGTCGGTACTTTGGAGGCACACTTCGTGCGGAACAAGCAAGAAAGCACAGTGTTTTCCGCAGTGTCGATAGGGAAGCGCCGCTTGGCAGGCCACGCAAACATCCGGTCAGACAGCTGCTCCGCTGTATCTGATTCGAGTGCCGCGTGTTTGACGAACTCTTCGACCGCGGGATGTGTACTTAGTAAGACAAAAAGTCCTGCACTTCCGGGGTCATGGTATTGGTCATGTATTGTGGCCACAGCATTCTCCTGTTGAATTAAACTCTAGGGGAAATCACCAAAAAAATCAAGGAGGCGTCTCTTTGGGACACGTACAGAAACCGACTCTGTCGGATACATTCACCTACTTGGTGAGTGCACAACAGCGAAACTTCTACGCTCGACTCATCAGTTCGATGGTTCGCGTCCAAAAACCAGGTCTCGGTACGATGGCGGTGGGCATCGATAAGATGGGGAAATTTATCCTCTTCTTCGACCCTGAGTTCATTAAAAACAGCTCGTTTTACCAGCTTGTCATGGTGTGTCAGCACGAAGTACTACACCTCCTACTGGGGCACATTCCCCGGTTCTTGAACGTCCTTTCGGGGCTCACCGACGCGTTGGAGCGGGCCAAGTTTCGGTCTGTGATGAATGTGGCGACGGACTGCGCAGCCAACGAACTGATTCGTGCAACCCCCAAGTTCAAAGACCAGCCTGAGTACCCCTACTTCATGGGGTGTCAAGAAAACGACTTCCGAGGAGCACTTCTACCGGATGAATTCCAGTTGCCGGTGGATGAGTCCATGGAGTTGTACCTGTACACCCTCCTGTCGAAGATGGAAGACCACATCGACACAGCGCCGGATGGGAGCAAGATGCACACCCTGGCTGTACCCCATGAAGACCAGGGGCGGGGGCCGCAGGGAGAGATCACCAAAGGACAGACCGGGATGGTATCGCTGGACCGGATCTTCGAAAACCGTACAGGCAACCCACACAAAACCTGGGAAGAAGCACTGGAGGGGTTGTCCCCTGAGGAACTGCAAGGTATCGCAGAGAAAGTTAAACAAGAAACACGTAACATTATCCGTCAAGCAGTGTCCAGTATTAAGGACCGAGGCACTGTACCGGGTGAGGTTCGTGACCTCATTGAATCGTGGCTTCGTCCCCCCACCATCCCGTGGCCTGAGGTGTTGCGGGCACTCTGTCAGCGTACACGGCAAACCAAGGTGGGACGTGGTATGGCGCGGCCAAGTCGCCGGTCTCATGGTATCCCGGGCATCCTACCCTTCCCGGGGCGTGCACGTGATCGTAAATTCACGATTGCATATGCCCTGGACACCTCTGGGTCGATGAGCACGGACGACCTTCAACTGGCGCTGGGCGAACTCCTTGGTATCGCATGCGCTGACTCGGATGTCAGCATTACTGTCATGTACTGTGATGCTTGGCTGCATATTACTTACGATGTGAAATCTCCAGGTGATGTGGACTGGGGCGTCGTAGGCCGGGGCGGCACAGATTTTAACCCGCCGTTTCTCAAGATCCAGGAGTTGATGCACACGGACAAAGCTCCGGATATCTTCATTTACGCTACAGACGGTTTCGCTCCTGCACCTGCACCCGAAAACCGCATCACTATTCCCGTAGTTTGGTTGTTAACACCTGACGGTGTTGTCCCGTCGCCGGATTACGGTATTCACATCCGAATGGAGCCGTTTACAAAGTGACCACCCTACAACCTCCAGTGCATACACACCAAATCATCAAAATAAAAGTCGCAGCTACCAAGATTCGCGTCTTCCCATTTGATCTCATCTACCTGGTGCCGCACGAACTCAAGGCGCACATACTTCATATGTTTAATTATTGTCTCGTGTTAAGCGTCTCTACGCCTGTACAGCAAGCCCTGGAAAAACTCGATGTACATCGCGTGGAGCACTTGACCAACAAACAGCGTGTCCACCCGTTGCTACCGGAACACTTCTCCGGGACAATAATGGGACAAAGAGCGATGCGGACATACGTCCCGCAGCTCAACAACTATTTTCTCGTGGTCCCTATCTTCAGGACCTACCAGGTAGAGTCTAAACAATACGGACCAGCGTACATACACGCGTCCCAGCACGTATCTCCAGCTGCAGCCCGTCGCGTATCTACGGCTACGTTACTGGATGACTACACGGTGCTGTACGCGTTGGGCAAAGCAATACGTCCCATCTGTAGGGCGTGTCCGCGGCATCTACTCCACATAAACGGGAAATGTAACCTCGGGGATGAAGAATGTTACTCCTCATTAGTGCTTCACCGAGACCAACAAGACGACGATACGGGAGAGGCAGATGAGCAGCTATAAACAAACCACCGTTCGTTACATCGATCTCCCCGAGGATGAAGCGTACCTACAACAACCCTTCCCCTGGGTATTTGATGACTTTTCTCTAGCACTGCGTCTGGGTGTTCGGTGTAAGACCCTCTGGTACTGTGTGAGGCGCAAAGAATATATGTATAAACGCTTCACTATCCCAAAACGTTCAGGCGGTCGTCGCCCCATTCACGCGCCGGAGCCGGTTATCAAACACATCCAAAAGAAAATTCACGAAGGTCTTCTAAAATCGTTCCCACTACTGGACTGTGTAGGGGCATATGTCGATGGGAAGAGTTGTGTCGACAGTGCATTGTTACACGTAGGTTCAGGGGTGTGTATCCATATGGACCTGAAGAACTTCTTTCCGTCGCATAGTCGTGCGCGTGTACGTCAGTTTCTCAAAACACACTACAACTACAACCATCCTACTGCGAGTCTCCTAGCGGACCTCTGTACTGTACAAGAGGGGACTCGGCACTATACCCCGCAGGGGAGTCCCGCCAGTCCCATGCTCTGTAACCTGATGGCACAGGAGACGCTGGACCGCGCTCTCTTGGAAAGCTTAGGACCATTGGGCTGGGTGTATACGCGATATTCGGATGACATTGAGTTGTCTCACAAGGACGATTTACCGAGTAAAGTGGTGAACAACACCATCAGGACGATAGTACAGTTGGCCAAGGACAACGGTTACCGTGTGAATTCAAAGAAGACCAAAGTCCAGCGGCGTTGGAGACAACAGAAGATGTTAGGAATCGTCATCAATGAAAAACCTAATATCCCACGTAACGTATATCGCCGCTACCGTGCCATTCTACATAACTGTCTCCATAACGGGGACTCTGTCGCCGAAGGGTTGCTCATCAACGCCATCCGATTTCAATGGGACCCGCCTGAATCATTCCTCTCACACCTGGAGGGGAAGATTAGCTACTTCGCATCAATATCGGATGTACGGGGGGCGAAACTCAAGAAGATGTTGGGCGCGGTGAAACTGGCCTTGGCGGCGGAAGAACAGGCAACAACAGAACTAGCTAAAGTAGCGGAGGCCGACGATGCCACACCCAATCCCTGAAAAACTAATGACGATGTGTGAGGCCACCATAGACGTCGATACGCCTTGGTGGCGTTATCAATCACGTCATAGTGTGAATCACGCAGGGGTGTTGTTTTATCCTCCCCCACAAACACACGACGCTGTTGTACGTATATTACGCGACCCCACCGTGGTTCAGCTATTTCAGGGGACCCGGTGGGGTATTTTACTTGCGGATAAACTCCATGTGTCCAACTCGTTTAAGGGTTTTCCTGACCCTAAAGGTTGGACTGAACGTACACGTATTTATATGGACACAGGTACGGGTATACACACCATCACTGTAGGTCAGCTCTTTGACTCTTGTTTGCAGCTACGAAAGTTCTTGGAGTGTCGGAACTGTGAGGAGGACTGCTTCATATTTAACTCCCCCAGGGTGCCTTGGCACACCGTACCGTGCAACACTGTACCGCAACTAAGCCTCCCGTTGATTGAATACCCTGTAGCCCACATAGAACATCTTTTCAGGGGAGGTGACGTGGTTAAAGAGGAATTCAACGCTGAATACGTCACCACCAAGGGAGACCTCGAAGCTGAGGAGTGGGTCGCGTGGAAGACGCAAGTAGCGGGGCATACATATGTTTCTCCACGCCTCAGTCAGACCGCGATGGACTATCTACGTCCCGAAGCACCCTTTTGGGTCGCCTCAAATAGACATGATTTTACGCAAGTTGAGGTGGCACACAGTAATTTCTCAGACCGATCCAAGGCCGCAGGTAAAACACGCAACATGTTGCGGACACAGTGTGCACACTGTTGTGTGGAACAGCGCTGTGGAAATAAAAACTGGGCTAGCGCGTGTGAACACGGGGCGTGGACAGAGGAACAGGTGACGGATACAACCTTGATGCTGGTACAGCCTCTCCTGGAGAAAGCCAAGGTGTCGCTAGACGAACTGTGGGGTATAGCAAATATCTGTGGGGTGTATTTCACAGTTAAACGATGCCTCTACACGGTCGCGTGTGTTGCACTGAAGGACGATAACATCCAATTTCGTGTAACACGTGTAGCCAAGAAAGCGCGACATACCGATCGGTTCTTCACGTACCAACAGTTATTGGAGTGGCTACCCGAAGAGATGTTGCAGTTAACAACGGAAGCGCCTCCACGGTATAACCACCTCTTGTGTATGTGGTTGCAGTTCCTTTACCGGTCCTGTGACGTAAGCTATAACTTCTACGTCCGTGCCGCCAGTTGCGTCTGTTCATGCGAACCAGCAATAGGCTACGTCGCGTTAAACACACACTACAACCACTTAACCATCGGCGTTTGGGGTAAAACCTTTGACCGAACCACGACTCTGCGAGATTACGGAGAAATAGCTGATCGCTACGAAGACCTTTTATTCCATACACAAGGGAAAGAGCCTGAACTCTACAGGAGTTGGTATCATTAACTAAACTGTCGCAGGGTCGAAGCTAGGCTTCAGCGCCCGAACAGAAGCGAGCGCGGTTTGGGTAGTAGCTTGTGCAACGGCGTACGCCGCTTGCTTGTCCGCATAATCAGTGCGTTTTGTAGCAACAGTTGTGTTTGCTGTGGTTTCTGCAGTTACTGCTGCTGCTAGTTCAGCAGCGCGGTTGCTAGCGAACCCGGTCATGCGTATTAGATTTGCTGCGGCTGTAATCTTCTTCGCTGCTGAGATTAATACGTTACCACGGAACGTGCCGAGGGTAGTTTCTAGTGACCCCAGGTTAGCGTCCCAGGCACCCTTGGCTGCGTTGAATGTACTCCTGTCTACGACGAAAACTAATTGTGCAGCAGCGAACGTTGTTTCAGCCGCAGGTGGTGGGACCGTCGCTACCGCAATACGAAAGGTTTCTCCCGCATTATAGAACGTTCCCGATTGTGTATAAAAACTATCCGCCGCAGCCTTGAACGTTGTGCATTGAGTATCGAAGAGACCTACACCGGTACCCGCTGCACCAAACGTATTTGCTACACCGTATAACTCGTCCAATGCAGCGTATGCCGCATCAAAATAACCCTTCGCAGTAGCAGCATCATCCGAAATGATTTTCGCACTCGCAACGGTAGCAGCAGCGGTAACCGCTGTGACAACTGCTGTGTCGTAGGCTGTTTTAGCCGTATCCCGCACCGTCTTGGCGGCGGTTTCCGCTGTCTTGGCTGTAGAGTACGTGGTAACTGCAGCGGTATATAGATCATCACCTGGACGAGGGTGCTCCGTATCTTCTTCGGAACCTACAGGAGCTGCAAACTCCTGGGCGTATGTCGCCCAGTCCAGTACCAACTCGTCAACACGTGCTTTTAACGTGTCTTGTGCAGCTACGGCTGTTTCCAGGTTTGTGTAGTACGCGGTGTAGCTTAGCGCCCGGAAGTACATTGTGCTAGCTGCAACGGTTTGCGCTCGATCTTCTTTTAGCTCTGTGAGATCCGCGATGGTCGCGACACGTGCAAGCGTGTCCGCTTTTGGGTCCAGCGGGTCATTGATTTTCATCACCAAAAGGTATTTCGTGGGAAGGTCTCCCGCTGCAGTAACGAGAAATCCAATCATATATTTATTTACACCGCTTATTGTAACAGCGGAACGTGTTTGTTGGGTGTCCGTGGTGGCCATGTTACGTCGTCGCCTCGGTTAGTGTATACGTCGTAGCACCCGTAAAGGATGCCGCTACGATCGGTTGTGCAGTTAACAAGGAGCTAACGCGTTGGCGCACAACCAGCGCATAGTCAGCTGCCGCCGCAGCCGTGGTAAAATCAAGAGTTATACTCCTTTGACGGTAAAAGGCGTGTCCTGCGGATACTGCTTGTGCGCGGTCTTCCAGGTACACCTGTAAATCATTTGGCATGGCGATGTGGCTAAACGTGTCCAGGGCAAGGGTAGCACCCAGTTTGAAGACAAACAGACTAAGCGTGATGTTTTCGGAGGTTTCGATGACACTCTTTACGCGGTAAATTGGGGCCTCGACTGTCACACCCGGCTCTACCGTGTTTGTCTGTGTCAGGGTTACTTGCAGTGTTGTGCTCATGTATATACGTCCGTGACGACCCCGGTAAATGTTACGCCGTGAACATCAGCTGCGTTGACGACGGATTCGACGCTGGCTTGAATTGAAGCGAAGCGACTCTCAGCTGCAGCAACGGTGGCCAACAGTGATGTCCAACGACGACGAAGGAATGTGGTTTTGGAGGTGTCTGCTCGTCGACTCTTGGCTCCGGTGCCTGACAATGCACCCCCGCTTACACTCCACGCTAAACTTCCAGCGGCAGTGGGAAATTCTTTCGCAGAACTGACGGTTAAAAACGTACCAGTGCCGTCAACAGACTCCACTACAAAAGTAGCCGCAGTGAAGTACGTATCGAACCACTCAGGGACTTGTGTCGTTGCGTTGGTGATGGTGAGTGTCCCAGATGCTCCAGTGAACTGGCCTACAACCGCAGCCTCCAACACCGTCGCCTGGACCTCGACGTATTTGTCCAGGTCTTCTAGCGTCACAACCCCTTCGTATTGTTCGTCTGTGTCACCCCCCACCCCAATAGACACCACAAACAGCGGGTACATCCCCACCGGATCGGCTAGGATGATATCCGACACCACACGGTAGGGGTTTACGAGTGCGGGAAGATCCGTTTTTTCTTGTCGTAGTGTTACTGAAATGGCCATATCTAAAACACCTCTGAGCGAACTGTTTTGATGGTATCACGCTGTTAATTATCTAACCAGAAATCTTCAAATTGTATCTTGACGGCTAACTTACCGGTTGGTATACTTCTATCTATGGCACCACCAAAAAAACGTGAGAAATTACAGCGCCTGGAAATACACCTCCCCCCGGCGCTGTTGGTTTGGCTCCGATTAGAGGCACAACAACGGGATATTCCTATGGGAGAAGTCATTCGACAAACGCTACGTGCGTTGATGGAGCACCCTAAATGACTGTTTTGTCTCACCGCATCCGACTGGATTTGAACAATGTTCAGGCATCGTGGTTCAACCGCTGTGCCGGTGCGGCGAGGTTCGTCTACAACTTCGGTCTTGCTAGGTGGCAAGAACTCTACAAGGCCGGGGAGAAAACGTCTTGGCAAAACATCAACGCTGAGTTGAACGCCCGTAAAACTGTCGAGTTTCCATGGTTGCGAGAGTTGCCATGGAAAATTCCAAACACCGCGCTCTCTGATCTCGGTCAAGCCTTCTCCAATTTTTTTCGTCGGGTAAAGGCAGGACAAAAACCGGGATATCCAAAATTTAAAAAGCGTGGTCGTTGTCGGGAATCTTTCTGTATTGAAGGGCGTGTTGTTACTTTCGATGAACGCAAAGTAAAACTCCCCAAACTCGGATGGGTCCGCACTCGCGAAGCTCTGCGGTTTCCCGGCAAAGTTCTCTCTGTCCGCTTTACCAAACAAGCGGGTCACTGGTACGCCTCGGCGCAGGTCGAGATCGATGAATCCCGCTGGTCCTACTCCCATCGCTGCGAAACCCAAGCTGCAGTTGGAGTAGACCTCGGAGTCGTTGATCTCGCAGTTTTGTCTGACGGCACCAAAGTCCCGGCACCTCGCATTCTGCGAAGGCTTGAGGGTAATCTCAGGATGCTCAACAAACAGCTTCACCGACGAACCAAAGGAGGTAAAAATAGATTCAAGACACAACAACGCCTCGCCCGACTCCATGCGCGCATTGCTAACATTCGGCGCGATGTGATACATAAACTCACTGCGCGACTCGTGTGTGACTACGCCTACATTGGGATCGAAAATTTAAACATCAAGGGGATGATGTCCAATAGTCGCCTGTCCAAATCCGTTGCCGATGCTTCGATGGGTGAAGTTTCTCGTCAACTTCTCTATAAGGCCCCGCTTGCTGGTTCGAGTATTGTCGTTGCAGATCGTTGGTATCCATCTTCCAAGACATGCTCCGACTGTGGGCACACAGTTAAAAGTCTGCCTTTGGAAATTCGATCGTGGGTTTGTCCCTTTTGTGGTGTTGTTCATGATCGGGACATAAACGCAGCGATTAATTTGAGAAATATGGCCGTGGCCTACACGGTTACAGCCCCGCGCCTGGGCAGCGCTGGCTTCGTCAAAGTTGACGGAGTGAAACTGCCCTTTGGTGGGGAACCGAGCATCCGTGTTAACTAAACTTAATGCGGTTCAAGTCTCGGAACGGGATGGTGATATAATAAGCGATTCGGAGAGCAGGTACAATAGATGCGTTATTTCATCGGGATCGATCAAGCACTCCAAAAAATAGGGCTCTGTGTCCTCTCTGATCAGGAGGAACCCCCTCTTTTAACCCTCATCCGTCCCAGCCCCAAACTTCGAGGGACGCCGCGTCTCTTATACCTCAGGGATCAAATGACTGAGGTGCTTTCTCCCTTCAAGAGTAGCGTGGCACACGCCGCGTTGGAGGGACAATCCTACGGGTCTCAAGGGGACCTGGACCAGCTCGGCCAAATTAATGGGATAGTGCAGCTGGTCCTTGCGGACCTGGGTGTTGATGAACCGATGATTGTGCCACCGGCAACGCTCAAGCTCTTCGTCACGGGTAGCGGCGCTGCGTCCAAGCCCCGAATGCGTTTGTTAACACAAAAAACCTGGGGCATCGACATCGACCAGGACGACCTTTGTGACGCACATGGTTTGGCGCGTATGGCTCAAGAATATATTCTGAAACGCTCCACCCTGCGGCATCAAATCCAAGCCGTATACAGTGTGTACCACCAAAAGAAACGGAAGCCTCCTGTTCGGAAGGTACTTCCCAAAGCCCTTTAGCTGAGGAGTTCAGATGAGCAGTGACAAGCTGACTTATATACCCGTGTTTTTTCAAGGGGAAGACCCCTACGAAAGTGTTATCTGGACACGACGGGACGCAGTCATAACTAACCAAACAACCGGCGAGGTTATTTTCAAACAACTCAACGTAGAAGCACCGGACTTCTGGTCAACACGTGCAGTACGTGTCGTCGCACAGGAATACTTCAGGGGTCGGCTGGGCACCCCGGAACGTGAAAACAGTGTCCGACAGATTGTATCGCGGGTAGTGGAGACCATTGGTCTGTGGGCAACAGCGCAGAACTACTTCAACGAAGCTTCTTCTCAACGCGCCTTCCTCAACGACCTGACATGGCTTATCCTACATCAAGCCGTGTCGTTCAACAGCCCGGTTTGGTTTAACTTGGGGGTCCCCGACGAACTGCAGCAGTGCTCGGCGTGTTTCATACTCTCTGTTGAAGACGATATGTCTTCTATCTCGGCACTCCAAACCACAGAAACAGCCATTTACAAGTTGGGCTCCGGTGCGGGTGTTAACTTGTCCAAGATTCGTTCCCAGAACGAACTCCTTAGCGGCGGAGGTACCGCGTCCGGTCCTCTAAGCTTCATGCGTGCGCTGGATGCCTGGGCCGGGGTCATCAAATCGGGAGGAAAAACCCGACGCGCAGCGACGATGCGTATCCTGAACATTAACCACCCGGACATCATGGAGTTTATTACATGTAAATCTAGAGAGGAGGACCGTGCGCAGGCGCTAGTAGCGCAGGGGTATTCCCCAGACTTTAACGACCCCAACGGTGCGTACGCATCCGTCGCGTTTCAAAACGCTAACCACACTGTCCGAGTGACACGTAAATTTATGCGTGCAGTACAAGCGATGGTGGGTGGGGACTCCGAGTTGGTGCATGCACTGATACCTATTGTAACGGGAATTATCCCAGGGGTATTGGTGCGGGATTTGTGGTCAGCGATTTGTGCAGCAGCGCATCGCTGCGGTGATCCGGCGCTGCAGTTCGATGACATGATTAATTACTGGAACACCGTAGCTAATGACGAGCGCATTAACGCAACAAATCCCTGCGCGGAAAGTGTGTTCCTCGACAATACCGCCTGCAACCTCGCTAGCCTCAACCTGATGTCCTTCAAGTCCAAGGACGGCTTTAAGTACGAACTGTTCCAGTCCGCTGTCCGCACCATGATAATCGCCCAGGACATCCTGGTAAGTAAAGCGGATTATCCTACCCAACAAATCAAAGACAAAACACTCGACTATCGCCCCCTCGGATTGGGCTTCACAAATATGGGCGCTTTTCTAATGAGTGAAGGTATGCCCTACGACAGCGACCAAGCCCGTACACGCATATCCCGAATCACGTCGGTCCTCACCTCCACGGCGTATGTAATGTCCGCAGAGTTATCTCGGGCGTTGGGTCCCTTCCCGCGCTACGAAGAAAACAAGACGTCGCTGCTTCGTGTGTTGCACCAGCACAAGGATTATTGCAAAGATGAGTTTACCGCTGCTGGTTGGCGAACAGCGATTGCGGAGATTGAGCAACACGGCTGTCGTAACGCACAAGTTACCCTGATGGCACCCACCGGCACCATCGCTTTTATGATGGACTGCGACACCACAGGTATTGAACCTGAGTCCAGTCTTATCAAAACCAAATACCTGGTGGGTGGGGGGAGCATGAAAATCCCTAACCGCATCATTGATACGGCGTTAAAAAGCCTACACTACAAAGACGCTTCACGTGTGCAGTTATTAGCGTATCTCGCCAAGCACGGCCACTTCGAGGGCTCTGAACTCCGTAAAGAACACCTACCCGTATTTGACTGCGCCATCCCCTCCGCAGGTACACGCATGCTTTCCATCGACGCGCATCTCAAGATGATGGCGGCTATTCAACCATATATCTCGGGAGGTATGAGTAAGACCGTCAATCTACCAGCCAACGCTACCGTTGAAGACTTCTCCGAAGTGTATCTGAAAGCGTTCGAACTGGGGTTGAAAAGCGTGGCTGTTTACAGAGACGCATCCAAACTGAGTCAACCCCTGGTGACTGCGGCGCTTGTAGAAGAACCTGTGACATCCCGGGAACACGAAGTCCGTGTCTACCCCACGTATACACGCCATCGTTTACGTAATCATCAGACCAACGGACACCGTATACGTCTCAAACTCGGAGATTATAAAGTGTACCTTTGGGTCACACCATACGAGGACACTGGGTTACCAGGTGAGTTCTTTGTGGCGACCTCGAAAGAGGGATCAACCGTAAAGGGCTACATCGAGGCGTGGGCACAAGCAGTCTCCTTCGGTTTGCAAGCGGGTGTCCCGTTGGCTTTCTTTGTGGAGAAATTCAGCCACACCCGTTTCGAACCCGCAGGACTTTGTAGTGACCCGGATGTTCGTTTCGCTACGAGTCTACCTGACGCAATCATGCGTAAACTGGATGCGGTGTTTCTAAAGGGCACACTTCCGCCCGCACCTGTATCTACTAGTTCAGATACTCACGACACACCCCCGTGTCCCTTCTGTGGCGCACTACTACAGCGTCACGCCAACAACTGCTTCAGTTGTCCCAACTGCGGCACTTACAATGGATGTGGCTAATGCTGAAATGTTCTAACTGTGGAATCGAACTTACCGAGGAAGGTTACCCCGTTTTCATTTACCACAGAAACAACCGCGTCGCAGTGATATGTGATGAGTGTCAGAAGGCACGCAAAATCTCAATCGTGCTCGCCAAAGTAAACGATGCGTGGTTCTTTGAGCAGTACCGACCTGTGGAGGTTTAATGTGGCGTCAAGCACAAAAATCACGCACGAGCTTATAAGCGAAGCAGTCGCAGCCCAAGTGGTGACTTCCGCTCTCCTTATCGGCACCAAGGAGGATTTCTGGTATTACGGAATCCTCAACTGGTTCCTTAACCTGGTGTACTCCAAAAAGAACAAGGATATGTTCCTGAGGGACTTCTGGACCACGATTGGTAGCAGCATCGCTGCGCCGGTGTCAGCCGTGATAGGTGTGATACCTCAAGATGTAGCGCTCCGCCGCACAGCCCTCTACGTTAGTGACGCGGGGTGGTCACTGAATCAGTGGGATACCATCCTGCACGAACTAGAGCACGTACGTCAAGCGAGCCGGTGGACAACCCCCTTGTTCGCCTTCCTGTACCTCTTCCCCCTGTCCCTGGGGGGTCTCCTGCTGCTCACCTGTTGGCTTCCGGTGTTCTGGGCATCAGGGTGGCACCTGGCGCTCTGGATCCCCGCCTGGGCTATCCTGGGTGGTCTCTGCTTCATCCCACAGCTCCCTGACCCATGGCGGACGTACTGGGAGCTCCAGGCGTATACCCTGAGCCTCTACTGCTACTGGCTTCAATGGCATAAGATCGACGATGCGTACATTGAACGAAGGCTCCAGAACTTCACGGACATGACCTACTACATGATGGAGCCGCGTAAAGCGTGGATGAAGAATAAACTAACCGCCATCGCAGACGCTATCGTAGAAGGAACACACCCCGTAAAGGACCACCCTTTGGTCAAGGTGTTGCGTAGTGTCAGGCAATAGTGTACGGCGCATCGGCCTTACACCGGCGTTCCTTCGTACCGCGTATTACTACCTGTGTTTGGGTTTTGGTACGTACACACCTGAGTCCAGCTCGTACGACAAGGTCGTTGTCAAACCACTCTACGAGTTTGGAGGGCACCCTGACCGACCCGACGTCATCGAGGAACATGCGGGCGGTGTAGTAGTGGAGTTCTACAAGGAGGGAAGGAAGACACGCTCCCTGGACTTCCGATGTCAGGTTGTAGGTTGGAGCGGTTTTCCTGTGCTACGACCTGTCAGCGATGAGGACGCCAGTTAACACACCGAGTGCGACGAGCGCTACACCCCCACCAACAACCCAGCCCAGCCAACCGTACGTAGGTTTGTACTTATACTTGTTCTTCTCAGCGATTTCCTTTTTGAGGTCATCGACGAGTTGAGCGGTGCGTGCCGCTTCGTTTCGTAACTGAGTCGTCATCGAAGCGAGCACGACAGTATACTTCGCCGCGATATCTTTGTGCAGCGCTACTTGACGTTCCAGATTCGCGGCTGTTTCACGCCACGTGTAACAGTCCGAATCCCGCTTCTTGAGGGTGAGTGCCCCCTCTTTGTCGTAAACAGCCTGGAGCACGTGTAGCTTCGCACCAACGGTGCACAAGCGCATGGTCCAGGGCGGTAGGATTTGTAGGTTCTCTGCAACCTCTCCTGGTTGAGTATCCTCAGCCAGGAGGGGGAGTGGGGCCAACACTAACGCTAACGCCATAACTACGGCTATTGTTTGTTTATGTCGCCCCATGATTTCAGACTCTCCAGTTTTATTTTGCGCTGCGCGTGTTCTTGTTCAAGTTGCGCCAGCTCTACTTCGTCTTTTTTTAGCTGTGACTCTTTGATGACCACACTGGCGATAATCGCTGCGCGCTTTTGTTGTTGCTGTTCTTGTAGTGCGACGTGTCGTTGCTGCTCCGCGTCTATCTTTTGATGTTCCAGTTCGGTACGTGCCTCAGCGAGTTCCTGTGACCGACGGTTAAAGTAGTACCACAGGATTCCAATACCAATGAGCGCGATGAGCGCACCCCCCACTGCAAGAAGCCACTTCCACCACGAGCCGGAGGTCTTACTCTCCTGCGTCTTTTCGTTGCGGGTGACTAACGTTTTGATGGCTTCGTCAATAAACGCAGCGAGGTCAGTTTCTTTTTTAGGTTCGACAGGCATTTTAGATGGCTGCTTGATAAGTTATCACGTTCAGCGTCCCGATATTTGCACTAATAGGTACCATATTAGCCGCTACGATTGAATTAGTGTACGCGATGGGTGTGTCTGTCACCCTGGAAGGACGTACCGTATTGCCTATGACGGTCATACTTGTAGTGTAATCGAACAAAATCAACGTATGGTCCGACGCTGGAGCAGCTAACATATCTAACAGATTGTTATTGAATTGACAGTGATAGATCGCTTTGAGCGGATCAGCCTTGAAGCTAATCATATGGGATATAGTATCCCTTTGCTTGTAACAAACGAATGTATTGTCGTTAACTTTGACACCGTGTACACTCATCGTGGAAGTAGTTAGCACTACTAGAACGGCTCCCGTCTCTGCGTTAACAGCAGTGTTGGTGTTATCAAAGTAACAACCCAATACATGTGTGTCATTGGAGTTAACGAGT
>Ga0180009_10000189_pt1 | contig 95736 bp, 86 predicted proteins | sample OS_PC_MetaG_FD_123537 | JGI IMG/M metagenome (GOLD analysis project Ga0180009, IMG submission 123537) | Groundwater microbial communities from the Aspo Hard Rock Laboratory (HRL) deep subsurface site, Sweden - OS_PC_MetaG | ecosystem: Environmental > Aquatic > Deep subsurface > Groundwater... | reverse complement strand
CGTTGTCCGAACCTACCATGACCGGCAGATGGGTATTGTCTTTTACGGCGTTGCCTTCCGGAGCAAACGGAAGGAAGAAGATGAACTGACCAGGTACATTCGGCAGCGCGAGCGGGAATTGATCCTCAAAGGCCTGCCGGCCTGAGGCACCTCACCCCTTGTTGCGGCTGAAGCCGATGGTGGCGACGGTACCCTTGCCTTCCTTGCTGTCCAACTGAAATGAGCAGCCGGGGTGATCCTCGATAATCCTTTTAGAGATGCAGAGGCCCAGGCCGGTCCCCTGCTCTTTTGTGGTGAAAAAAGGCAGGAATATCCTTTTTTTGAGCTCCTCGGGGATCCCCTCCCCGGTGTCCGTCACTGCAACCTCCACCAGCTCCTCGTGCACCCTGGTGCCGACCACGATCTCCCCTCCTGGGGGGGTTGCTTCAATCGCGTTCTTCACAAGGTTCACCAGCACCTGTTTCATCTTCTCCCTGTCCACCTCGACCACGACCTCGGCGGAGGATGCCAGCCGGATATCAACCCCTTTGCCGGCGGAATAGGAATGCGCCAGGGCGACAACCTCGGCCAAAAGCTCGTTCAGGGAAACTCCGGCAAGATTGAGCTGCGGGGGCCGGTACAGCTCTTTCAGCCCGGCAAGCAGGTTTTCCAGGCGGGTGACCTCATCGACGATGATGGTCAACTTGGCCCGGTCTTTCTCCTCGGTTGCTTTCTTCAAAAGCTGCCGGGCAAACCCGCCAATCATGATCAGGGGATTTTTTATTTCATGGTTGATCTCGGCCACGGTCTGGCCCAGCGCGGCCAGCCGCTCATTCTGGGCAAGAAGACCCTCCAGAACCTTGGTGTCGGAGAGATCCCTGATCAGCCCGGTAAAATAGCGCTGCCCCTCAATGTTCGCCACGGAAAAAGAGATGGTGGCGGGAAAGGTTTCCCCGTTTTTGCGGGCCACCACCAGCTCCGTCTCATGCCCGATCAAAGTTGCCTGCCCGGTGCCGACATACCTGGCCACGGCCCGCTCATGTCCGGCCCTGCACATGGTGGTGAGTATTTTTCCCAGATCGTGACCTACAATCTCCGCCCGGTCATACCCGAACATCCTCTCCGCCGCCCTGTTGAAAAAGATCACCGTGGAGCTTTCATCAATGGTGACAAAAGCCTCGTTGGTGTTTTCAACCGCGTTTTTGAGAATGATAAACTGCTTCTGGGTCTCCGCCACCGTTTTTTCAGTCATACCCCCACCAGATCATGGCCCACGAAAAACTTGCCCGATGCCGTCCCTGCCGCATGTCAAAACGATGCCACCAGATCAAGGGGAACGCGGAATCCCTGATCCCGATCATGCTCCAAAATTATTCCTTTACCGCTATCCCTTTTTTCTTCAAATCGCTGACAACAGCCCGGATCTGGCTCTCGTTGCAATCATCAATCCGATAGACATTCTTCATCCCATCCAGGAAATAGAGGGTCAACTGACTCCCCCCGCTCAACTCGGCGCTGCGGATGTGATTCGTGTCGAGCCAGGGCTTCAGTTCTTCCATAAAATCATGCAGGCTGCACTGTTTCATCATGATCCTCCTCTCACCAATAGTTTTCAGGAATTACTAACAATCAAGAGCCACCTTGATCCGGTTGCCCCCGTCCCCCTTGGCCAGATAAAGCGCTCCCTCCGCGGCAGCTATCAGCCCCTGCATATCCGAGCCTCGACACGGCTCGGCGGTTGCAAGGCCGACGCTCAGCGTCAGGGACTCCCCGGCTGTTTGCGCGGCGCCGTCCCTGTCGTCCGAGGCGGCCATGTGCGCCATAAACTCGTGGGCCAGGGTCATGGCTCCACCATTTTGGGTATTGGGGAGAATGGCGGCAAACTCCTCCTCGCCGTAGCGGACCACGGTGTCTCCCGCCCGTTTGAGAACACAACTCAGGGAGTCAGCCACCTTGCGCAGCCATTCGTCGCCCTTGTCCCGGCCATGGGTTTCGTTAAATCGCTTAAAATCATCGAGGGCCACCATGAACAGCGAAAGGGGAACCACCTCCCGCCGGGCCCGATTCCATTCCCTGCCCAGGATTTCATCAAAATAACGACGATTGCCCACCTCGGTGAGGCTGTCTCGCGGCACCATGTGCATCAGTCGACGGTTCAGCAGATCGAGTTGCGTGGTGAGCTCGACCAGCTCCAGCTCCCGCGCCTTGCGCCGATCGGTTTCATGCTTCAGCTTCAGGGCGGCGCGAACCCTGGCCAGCAGCTCTATCTCCTTTACCGGCTTGATGATATAGTCGGTCGCTCCCATGGCAAAGGCCTGGGCGAGCGCCTCATCATCATCGCGGACCGTGACCATGATCACCGGAATATCCCGCAACCCGTCCTGCGCCTTTATCCGTTGGCAGGTTTCTATACCATCCATGCCCGGCATCATGACGTCCATGAGGATGAGATCGACTCTTCTCTCCCCGACCGCACCCTTTTCCGTGGCCGCAAGCATTTCCAGGGCGTCCTGGCCGCTTTTGAGACAATAAATATCCGCATACCCCTCCTGCCGGAGCATCTCCTCGAGCAGCATCAGGTTTACCGGGATATCATCAACAATAAGGATTGCCATTTTCGCCTCTATACTTTAAGCCAAGAACCGCGGACAGCCATCACTGATCCGCGGTTCTTTCCCTTCCTGTAATCATGGTATAGAATCATAGCGGATTTTGAAAGAAACAAATGTTTTTTCCAACCTTGCAAATCTCCCCGGCAACAGGACGGACATGCCCTACACCCCCATCATCGGCACCCTTGGCTACATTCTTTCTCCGGACCGGGCCCAGACCCTTCTTGTCCACCGCAATGCCCGCCCAACTGACGCCCATTTGGGCAAGTACAACGGCCTGGGCGGGAAAATGCGCCCCGACGAGGATGTCCTCACCTGCATCGCGAGAGAGATCAAGGAAGAAGCCGGGATCGACTGCGAGGAGATCCTGCTGCGCGGAACCATCAACTGGCCCGGCTTCGGACCGCACGGGGAAGACTGGCTGGGGTTTATCTTCCGGATCGACCGCTTCCACGGCACCCCATTCCGTGAAAATGAAGAAGGGGCGCTTGCCTGGCACCCCATCGATCATCTGCATCTCCTGCCGATGTGGGAAGGAGACCGGTATTTTCTACCCCTGGTGTTTGATTCCGACCCCCGTATCTTTCATGGCCACCTTCCATACAAAAACGGCCGGCCGCTGAACTGGGACTTCACCAGGATATGACGGTATTGCTCCCGGACCGGGAGCAATCCGGGCTTATCAGCCACAGCTTTTGTTGGAGCGGGGGTCCCAGGTGTCATATGCCTTGCTGTACAGGTAATCGTTGACAACCAACAGATCCTCCTGCGACAACTTGGCCCAGGAGCCATCCTTGGCGCACTGCACATTTTTATTGTAAAAAACCGAATTCCATCCCCGCATGGTCCTGGAATCCGTGTCCAGGAACCTGGCGCCCTTGTCATTCCCCCTAAAATGGCAGCTTTTGCAGTTGCTTTGATAGAGCTTATACCCGGCCCAGGTGTTCTTGAACTCCATGGCCCGGCTGGACTGGGTCACAGGGTCAAAACGGTAGGTTGTTTCTCCGGCAAAAACCGCTGCCTGTGACAACACCACCAGACATGCCGCCATCGTCGCCATAACCACGCTCTTTTGCTGCATCCCGCCACCTCCTGCTTGCGTTTGAAACAACCCGGACAGGGACTCTGCCCCTTGTCCAGCCATTGTCGAGAATGGCTGGACTCTTGTTATGCAAAAAAATGATACCGCAATGTGGCACAATCCGCTAAAAAATTATTTTTCCGGCCTCCACCTCCTTGCCACTGTCTTTCCATTTTTACAGCTTCCGCTGGAGAAAAATCCCATTAACCCGCTGATACAACACGACAAAGATATTGTTTTTGCCTTGTTTTTCATGTTTATAGTACATGTATCGTATCTGTCCTCTTCCGGACCACGAAACACAAGGCCGATATCCATGCCGCCACGCACAGGCTCAATGCATTGATGCTCACCCGACCCATGCTGGGGCTTTGCCTCCAGGGCTTCGCTTTTTTCTGCCTTTTGGCACCCCCGGCAACTGTTTGGGCCATGCCTGCTCCGGTGGTTATCACTCCGGAACACGGCTCGTACTTCCTGGCGAAACATCTCGAACTCCTGGAAGACCCCACTACACATCTCACGATCACCGACATTATCTCCTGGCAAAACGAACCTCGCTTTACCCCCTCTTCCACCGAAACCCCCAGCTTCGGCTTTACCACTTCCGCGGTCTGGGCTCGTTTTACCGTAAAAAACAGCCTGCCCCGCACGATGGAGTATTTTCTCGAAATAAAATACCCCCTGCTTGACCGAATAGACTTGTATATCCCCTCCGGACCGGAGACCTTCACCGTTTTTAAGGCAGGCGACAGCTTGCCCTTCAAGGAAAGAACCATCCAGCACAAAAATACCATCTTCCCGGTCATGCTGGCCTCCGGCGAAGAGAAAACCCTGTACCTGCGCTGTGAAACGACAAGCTCCCTGAATTTGCCAATCGTACTGCATTCCCCAGCCTGCCTGGCTGAGGAAATCACCATGGAACAGATGCTGCTGGGCATCTATTACGGCATCCTGCTGGTCATGATGATCTACAACTTTTTCATCTATCTCGGCCTCAAGGACAGCACCTATCTCTACTACGTTCTTTTCGTCTTCACCTACATGCTCTTCCAGTTAAGCGTCAACGGCATGGCGTTCCAGTATTTCTGGCCAGAGCAAATCTGGTGGGCCAACAACTGCACCCCCCTGTTCATCTTCCTTGCCTACATCTTCGCCACCCAGTTCACCAGAAACATCCTCGACACGCCGAAAAACGTCCCCCGGATTGACGCCATTCTCCGGGCAGGCCTCGTCCTTTCCATTATCGGCAGTGTGCTTACCCTTTTTATCGGCTACAACCTGAGCATCCGGCTGGCAACCCTGATGAGCCTGACCGTGGTTGCCCTGATCGTTGCAGGCTTTATCTGCATGATCAAAGGCTACCGCCCGGCCCGCTATTATTTTCTGGCCTGGTCCGTTTCCATGCTAGGGGTAACGGTGTATGCCCTGAAAACCTTCGGCATCCTGCCCCACAACTTCATCACCCACTGGGGCATCCAGCTCGGCTCGGCCTGGGAGGTCATCCTGTTGTCCATGGGGCTTGCCGACCGATTCCAGCTCATGAAGCAGGAAAAGGAGCAGATGCAGACCGTTTACGCCCGGGAGCTTGAGGAAGCCCACGGCGAGCTGGAAAAATCCTTTCGGGATATGGAACAGTTCAAAAACTCCCTGGAGACTCTGCTTGAAGAACGGACAGCGGACCTGAGCCGGGTCAACGAAAACCTCTCCCGGGAAGCGATGGACCGGCAAAAAGCCGAAGCCCGGGCGGAAGCGGCCAGCAAGGCAAAATCCCAGTTCCTTGCCTCCATGAGCCATGAAATCCGCACCCCGATGAACGCCATCCTCGGCATGGCAAACATGGCTTCAAAATTAGCCGAAACTGCAAAACTCCGGCAATACCTCGCCGTTATCCAGGACTCGGGAAAAACGCTGCTTGCCCTGATCAACGACATCCTTGATTTCTCGAAAATAGAAGCCGGTCGCCTTGACCTTGAGTGCGCCAATTTTGACCTGCGGGAAACCCTGGAGAGTCTTGCGGATCTGTTCGGCAAGCAGGCTGCGGACAAAGGCCTTGAATTGCTCATCAACGTGCGCGGCAGCACCCCCTGCGCCTTGAAGGGCGACGCCCTCCGCCTGCGGCAGATTCTGATCAACCTGGTCAACAACGCCATCAAGTTCACCCAAGCAGGCGAGGTCGCCGTCACGGCCCACGCAGAGAGGCTCACCGATGTTGCGGCAATCCTCTCCTTTTCCGTCCGGGATACAGGCAGCGGCATCAACCATGCCCAGATCAGACAACTCTTCAGCGAATACACCCAGGCAGACAGCTCAACCTCCAGGCTGTATGGGGGAACCGGGCTGGGTCTTGCCATCAGCAAACAACTGGTCACCCTCATGGGGGGGGAAATCAGCGCCGAAAGCGAGCCGGGCAAAGGAAGCACCTTCCATTTTACCGTCAACGTAGAGCTTCAACCCCAGGAGGCCCAGCACGCCCTTGTCCTTCCCGCCTCGATTTCCGGGGCCAGGGTTCTGGTGGCGACACCCCACCCGGCCTTGCGGGAAACCTTGCTGGAGATGCTCGCGGGCTTTGCTTGCAGGCCGGAAGCCGTCCAGCCCTTGGAAGCAGGCGCTATCACCCACAACGCCCCGGGATACGCACTTCGTGTTCTCGACAGCTCCCTGCCCGGACTCGATCTGCCGCATTTTCTGGCAACCCGGGCGGCCAGCCACCCGGAGGAGGTCCTGACTCCGGCCATAATCCTCACCCAACCCGATTCCGGTCCTCCCCTTGAAAACCTCCAGGGTTGCCTCCGGGTTGTCGTCCTGAACAAGCCGCTCAAGCAATCCTATCTGTTCGAAACAATCGTCGCCTGCCTCGAAACGGCAGATGCCACTCCGGCCTGCACCGCTCATCCACCTCGGGAAAACGACAAAAAACAATTCACGACCCTAAAGGGAAAACAGGTGCTTGTGGTCGAGGACGACCCGGTAAACCAGATGGTGACAAGTCAACTCTTGACAAGAGCCGGCATTCTGGTTGATATAGCGGGCAACGGTCATGAGGCGCTGGCGGCCCTGCAAGAAAAAACCTATGATGCGGTGTTGATGGATGTCACCATGCCGAAAATGGACGGATTGACCGCCACCAGGGCCATCCGCCAGAGCCTGCGCCTCGATCTGCCCATCATCGCCCTCACCGCCAACGCCATCAAGGGCGACCGGGAAAAATGCCTTGCGGCCGGCATGGACGCGTATCTGACCAAACCCGTGGAAATACAAAGCATGTACCAGATTCTGGAAAAATTAACCGCCGTGCGCCCATGATCGCCACCGCCATAACGACACTGAACCTGCTGCTGGAGGAAAGTTCCCGATCCTTCAAAAACCTGCCTGCGGCAGGCCTCGCCTTTCAACCGCCCTTGCACTACGGGGAGTTCCGCCAAAAGGCCCTGGAAATCGCGGCCCTGCTCAAGGAACAAGGCATCAGAAAAGGCGACCGGGTGGCGATTCTCGCCGACAATTCCCCCCAGTGGGGCATGGCATATTTCGGCATTGTCCGGCTTGGGGCGATCGCGGTTCCGATCCTTCCCGATTTTCCGGAGGCCGACGTCAAGCACATTCTGAAGGAAGCCGGAGCAACCATTCTCTTCACCACCCAACGCCAGCTTGAAAAGCTCTACGAGCTTCCAGGCAACACACTCAAGGATGTGATCACCCTGGATGACGCCATCGACCCGAACAACCTCCTGGCCACCCTGCCCTTCAGCCGTTTTCTCCTTGCCGCCAGGGATCTTCCGGAAAAGAAAAAAGCCATCGCTGCGGATCTGGCCGGTCCGGACGACACCGCCTCGATCATCTATACCTCCGGCACCTCGGGCCATGCCAAGGCGGTGATGCTGAGCCATAAAAACTTCATCAGCAATGTTCGCTCCACCCTGTCCATCTTTCCCGATGAGCCGGTGCAGGGCTGGACCTTTCTTTCGATCCTGCCCATGTCCCATGCCTATGAATTCACCATCAGCTTCCTGGTGCCGCTGGTCACGGGCTCCCGCATCGTCTATGCAGGCAAGACCCCGACGCCCACCGTTCTTGAACGGATATGCAAACACGAACACCCCTCCATCATGTGCATGGTGCCCATGGTCATGGAGAAAATTTACAAAAAAAAGGTGCTGCCGGCCATCAGCGCCAATGTTTTCATGCGGGCAGCCATGAAGCTGCCCCTCGTCCGCCGCAAGATCCTGCAGAAAATCGGCCGAAAACTGCAACTCTTTTTCGGCGGCACGCTGAAGTTTGTCGCCATCGGCGGAGCACCGCTCAACATCGAGGTGGAACGATTCCTGGCCGAGGCCGGCTTTCCATATATTGTCGGCTACGGCTTGACCGAAGCCTCCCCCCTGGTCAGCGCCGGGCCATACGGCGATTCGAGCATCGCCCTGGGCTCGGCAGGAAAACCGGTGCAGAATGTGGAGGTCCGGATCAGCAAAGCAAACCCTGAAACGGGCCTGGGTGAAATCCTGGTCCGGGGCCCCAATGTGATGCAAGGGTATCGCGCCAATCCAGAAGCGACACGGGAGGTGCTTGCTCCCGATGGCTGGCTTTCCACCGGCGATCTGGGCTATCTCGACCCGCAGGGCAATCTCTTTATCAAGGGACGTTCCAAGAGCGTGATTGTCCTTTCCCACGGCGAGAACATCTATCCTGAAGCGATTGAAGAGAAGATCAACGCCTTCCGGCATGTGGTGGAATCGCTGGTGCGCGAAAGCGACAACCGATTGGAAGCTCTGGTCTATCTCGATTACGAGCTGATCGATGCGCAAACCCGAGGCAAGGACCAAACCCGGCAGAGGGACCATATCGCCGGGATTCTGGCTGAAATCAAAAAACAGGTAAACCAGCAACTGCCCCAGTATGCGCAGCTTGCCTTGGTGAGCGAACACCGCGAGCCGTTCACCAAAACCGCAACCCATAAAATAAAGCGCTATCTGTACACCAGTTCCACCTGATTTGAGATGAAAGGGAAAAAAGGAGAGAGGAGATGAAAAAAAGAATCGCTGTTGCCGCCCTGGCCGGAATACTGGCCGCCGGCCCCGCCTTTGCCTCGGGCTATCGCATCCCGGAGCAATCCACAAACTCAGTGGCGCTCAGTAACGCCTATGTGGCCAACACTCCGGCTGCGGACGCCAGTTATTACAACCCGGCCAACATGAGCTGGCTGGAGGACGGCTGGCATTCCGAGCTCAGCCTCACCTACATTAATCTGGTGAGCATTGAATATACCGACATCAATTCCTCCACCAGAAGCGGCGGTTCCAGAACAGAAAATTTTGGCCTCCCCGAGTTTCACCTTGTCTCGCCCCTCTACAACAACTTCCGCTTCGGCTTTTCGCTGGTCTATCCTTACGGCCTATCCAAACGATGGGAGGCTCCGTATCCCCGCATGACCTCGGAAGAATTCACTCTGAAAACCTATGAGCTCAACCCCAATCTTTCGTATCAGGTAAGCGACACTTTTTCCGTTGCCGCAGGAGTGCGGGCAATTTACAGCGAAGGCAAGGTGAAAAGCACCGATACCCTCGGCACCCTCGGCCTGGCGCGACGGGATCTCGAAGGCTCCGCCACGGATTACGGGTACAACCTCGCCGCCACCTATAAACCGCTCAGCAACCTCGCGCTTGCAGCAACTTACCGCTCCAAGGTCAACTTGGAGATTGAGGGAGACGCAACGCTCGGCATCGGCGGCGCCACTGTTTACAGCAACCGGTACGCAGAGGTCATGGTGCCTGCCCCGGCGGTGCTCACCTTGGCCGCCGCCTACACCTTTGATGCGACCACGGTGGAGTTCACCTATGACAAAACCTACTGGAGCGCCTACGACAAGCTGGATTTCAATTACGATGTTTCACTGCTCACCATCAACCCCACCCTCTACTCCCTTTTCGATGCCCCTGGCACAAAAAACTGGAGCAACACCGATGCCTTCCGCATTGGCCTGACCCACAAGCTGAACACCCACTGGACCGTCATGGCCGGATTCGCCATCGATAAGAACCCCATACCGGACGAAACATTGGGATTTGAGCTGCCGGATTCCGACGCCAAAATATATTCCATCGGCGCGAGATACCGGATCACCGACACACTGCAAGTTGGCGCGGCTTATCTCTACGACGACAAAGAAAGCAGAACCGTTGCCAATTCCGTTCCCAAACCAAACGGCACCTTCGACAATTCCGCAGCCCATCTCCTCAATATCGGGCTGCAATACCGCTTTTAATATGACACAAAAACATGATTGAACCCACGGCGGAGTCCGCCTCCAATTATCCCCCGGATGTCCATTGCCTGAAGCTGGGCGACCGGGAAATCTTCCTCATCGGCACGGCCCACATCTCCAAGGAGTCGGTGGATCTGGTGCGCCAGGTCATTGCTGCGGAAAGGCCGGACTGCGTCTGCGTGGAACTTGACGAAAAACGCTACGAGGCCCTGGCCAAGCGCAAGACCTGGGAGCTTCTCGACCTGCGGGAAATCATCCGCAAGAAACAGCTCTCCACCCTGCTGATCAACATGCTTCTTGCCTCGTATCAAAAACGCCTCGGCGACCAGATGGGGGTCAAGCCGGGCACCGAGCTACTGGAGGCCGTGCAGGAGGCGGAGAAATACGGCATCCCCGTGACGCTCTGCGACCGGGATGTGCGGGTCACCCTGCGCCGGGCCTGGCAATCCACCTCGTTTTGGCGCAAAAACTATCTGCTGGCCAGTATTCTCACCAGCATGTTCGAGGAAACAGAGATCACCGAGGACAAACTGCGGGAATTGAAGGAAAGCGATGTTCTCTCCGAGCTGCTCAGTGAACTGGGCCAGGCCATGCCCGAGCTCAAGCAGGTGCTCATCGACGAGCGGGACACCTTTCTGGCGGAAAAAATCAAGGGGGCCGAAGGCAAGAGGCTGGTGGCCGTGGTGGGGGCCGGGCATGTGGCCGGGATCAAAACGGCCCTTGGCGAAGACCGCAGCGGCCAGATGGAAGGGATCAACATAATTCCGCCGGTGTCTCCGGTCTGGAAGGTGATCGGTTGGGCCATCCCCGCCATCATCGTGCTGGCTCTGGTTGCGATCGCCGTCACCAAGGGCGCGGAGGTGGCCGGCGAGAATGTGCTGTTCTGGATTCTGGCCACCGGCCTTCCCGCCGCATTCGGGGCCATTCTGGCGCTGGCCCATCCCTTTACCATCCTCGGCGCCTTTGTCGGAGCGCCCATCACCACCCTGCTGCCCGTGCTCGGCGTGGGACACCTCACGGCATTCATTCAGGTCATGGCCCAACCGCCGCTGGTGATTGAGTTTGAAACCGTGCTGCAAGACATGGCAAGCGTCCGCGGCTGGTGGCGCAACCGGCTGTTGCGGCTTTTTCTGGCCTTTATGCTGCCGAGCATCGGGGCTGTGGCCGGCATGTGGGTCGGCGGCTCCAGAATTATCTCAAACCTCTTTTAGGCTCTGTTGCAGAACAGCCTCGCCACTCGTGAGCATTTCGTCGCGGCTTCGCATGCCGTCTCTGATCTACGGACGACGACAGCGCCTTAAATACAACGGCTTTAGGCAAAAGACATGAACAAAAAATTGTATCTTGCGGGCAAAGAGGCCCGCCACCTGCGCGGTCTGGGACACCACCTGTCCCCTCTGGTCATGATCGGCAAGGATGGCGTTACCGACAATCTCATTGCCGCGCTGGAAGCAGTGCTTACCGCACATGAGCTGGTCAAGGTCAAGATCCAGGACGGTTGCCCCTACGCCCGGGAAGAGGCCGCCGAGCTGCTGGCCCAAAAAACCAAAAGCCGGATCGCCCAGATCATCGGCAAGACCTTCCTGCTCTTCCGCGAAAACAAGGAGCAGAAAGAAGACAAGAAAATCAAGCTGCCGAAGGGCAAATAGCTGTCGCCTCAGCCCCGGCCATGCGCGATTATCTTGACCTGCTGAAAACTGCCGACAAGGACGCCATCCGCGCCCGGCGGACAGAGACGGCCACCCGGCTGGCCCAGCCCAAGAAAGGCTTTTTGCGCTTCCGCGAGCCCTATGAGGCCTTGCATCACCTGCGGGCACGGTTCACCGATTTCAGCAAGGATGCGGTGACCATCGGACGGGCCGATGAGTTGGGCGAAACCGATCTGTGCCTGGTGCGGGAGGCCATGCGGTCCTTCATGCCCTGGCGCAAGGGACCATTCGAGGTGTTCGGGGTTGAAATCGATGCCGAATGGCAAAGCTGGCGCAAGTGGAATCGGCTGCTGCCCGCCCTGCCCGACCTCACCGGCAAGGTGGTGGCCGATATCGGCTGCAACAACGGCTATTACATGTTTCGCATGCTGGAGCATAAGCCGCGCTGTGTTATCGGGCTTGAACCCTTTCTCCAGCATTATTACTGTTTCAAGAGCCTCCGCCGTTTGGCCGGGGCCGACGAGCTGTTCATCGAGCTGATGGGAGTGGAGGACATCACCCTCTTCCCCACCTGTTTTGATGTGGTTTTTCTGATGGGCATCATCTACCACCGCATCTCGCCGGTGGAGATGCTGCGGGAAATCCGGGCAGCCATGCGCCCCGGCGGGGTTTTAATTGTAGAATCCCAGGCCATTCCCGGCGAGGAACCGGTGGCCCTTTTTCCTGAGGAGCGTTATGCTAAGGTACCGGGCACCTATTTCGTGCCCACGGCCAGTTGCTTGCGCAACTGGCTCATCCGCACCGGCTTCAGCGAGGTGGAAATCTTTTGCAGCCACCCCATGAGCAGCGAAGAACAACGGAAAACAACATGGATGACCTTTGAATCCTACGAAGATTTCCTTGACCCCGGCAACCCTACCCTGACCGTGGAAGGCTACCCGGCACCCTTGCGGGTATATCTTCGGGCGAAGAGCCCCTGAATGGTCTGCGGATCAACCCTTTACCTAAAAATGGTGGCGACTTGGCAAAGCCTAACTATCAGTACGAAAAACGGCAGCGGGAACTGGCAAAGAAAAAGAAAAAGGAAGAAAAAAAGCAGAGCCTGCTGGAAAAAAAGGAAATCCCATCTGAATCCCTGCCTGATCAACTTTCAGACACGAACACGGATTGAAGCGGTTTCCGGCAGGAGGCAGGACCCGCCGGGAGATCGGCGACGCCAACACTGCGCATCTGCCCAAGTTCACGAATTAATTTCCGGTTTCCTCCTTGACTTCCTCCGGCATATCCGCATAGTATACGGTATACAAGGAGGTGTGCCATGGCCATTACGATCAACAGCAACAGCAGCGCATTAGCCGTCAGCCAACTGGGGCGCAGCCAGAAAAACCTTGCCTCGTCCCTGGAAAAAATCGCTTCCGGACGGCGCATCAACAAGGCTTCGGATGATGCCGCCGGCATGGTCATCGCCGACAGTCTAACCACCCAGGCACGGGGAATGGGACAAGCCTTGCGCAACGCCAACGATGCCGTTTCCATGGCCCAGGTGGCGGACAGCGCTTTGGCTCAGTCCACAACCCTGGTGCAGTCCATCCGCGAAAAGGCGGTCCAGGCGGCAAACGCCAGCCAAAGCACGGAGTCCCGCCAGGCTCTCCAGAAAGAGGTCAACGCATCCTTGGACCAACTCGACAAAATCGCCGAAAATACTAAGTATAACGGACAGCAGTTGCTTTCCGGCACTTTTTCCGGAAAAGAGATACAAGTGGGGGCCAACAGCGGCGAAACCATGAAGCTGTCCATCCCCTCGGCAGAAACAAACACCCTCGGTAGCCCCACCGTGGGCACGCTCTCCGAGGTCAGTGTTCTGAGCCAGGAAAGCGCCCAGGATGCCATAAAGATTGCCGATGCGGCCCTGGCACAGATCAACGCCGCCCGGGCAGACATCGGTTCCACCCAAACGCAGCTTTCCTCGACGATCAACAACTTGACCGCCTCCGGCAGCAACCTGCTGGCCGCCGCCTCGCGCATCGCCGATGTTGATCTGGCGGAAGAAACCATCAACTTCACTACCATGAAGGTTCTCACCGAGGCGAAATCCTTTGCCCTGGCCCAGGCCAAAAACATGAACAAACAAAACGTATTGAGCCTGCTGCAAGGTTGAACCGCATCCTCCTTGCGGCCACATCCTCAACAAAAAAAGCCGAATCGCCATCAAGCGATTCGGCTTTTTTTGTCAACAGCCGGCTTCTTTCACCCCAGCGCTGATAAGCAGTGCCGGGCCGAAAATTCACCTGCCCCTTTTCAGCGGGAATCCGCCCCCTTTGCAAACGAGAGTGCCTTGGCAGGACAATTCACCACACAGTTTCCGCAGCGCATGCAATCGGCGCTTCTGACTTTTCCGATGCTCCGCATACTGCCCGGGTTGGTTTCAATGGGGCAGACCTTCTCGCACAGGCCGCACTCGCGGCATCCGTCTCCAACCTGCAACCGATAGGCCCGCATCCCGAGAAATCCCTGAAAAAGGCCCATGGGACAGATGCTGCACCAGGACCTCGGTTTCCAGAGCAGACCAAGCCATATGCCTATCCCTGTGGAAATGGTCCACATCATCACGAAAGCAGCCCCGATTTTTTTTGGATCACCATCGGCCAGGATCAGCCGGGATAACAGCAAACCCATCATCAGGACAAAAATAAGCCAGCGAAACCATGGTGCCTTGAGAACCGGCAGCATCTTCTTCTTGCGGCTGAACAATGCGAGCAGCCGCTCGTGAAAAGAACCCATGGCGCAAAACCAGCCGCAATAATAACGGCCGCGAAACAGGGAAAGGATGAGCATGAACAGCAGCATGGCGATGGCGATATAGCCGAGATAGGGCCAAAAATAACCGCCGACCACCACAAGGGGCACGAGGGGCGCAAGCCCGATCTGCCAATATTTACGATTCTTCTTTTCTTTCATCCCCTCACCCTTCAGACTGCAAAACGCAGGCTTTCATCACTTTAGCCACCGAAGGCCCCCCTGTCGATGCCACCACTTAAAGATTAAGTATATAGTTAAAAAGTTTATTTGTTTAATAAGAAAAAACTTGAACTCTGTCAAGGCGAAATATCTCCTTTTCAGCGCCCGAACCGATCGGAGGCCAAAGACTGGAAGCGGTGCGCCTCTGTCGGCACGAAGCATATCATGAAGCCAGCGCACCAAAAAAGTGAGCTCCCAAGAGAGGCGAATTATCGTGCTTTGACCCGCGGAATCAGGGAAAAAATATGCGAGACAACAGGGAGGGGATCGGCATGACGCACAGGGATTCGGCTGCTTGGCTCACGCTCCGGGTTTCAGGACGGACTCAAGCCGCAGGAGCATCCGGGCAAGTTTTTGGTTATGCGCGACCTGGTCTACCATATTCGCCTTGAAATTTTCCCTGGCAAAATGGGCCGCGGTCCTGCCGTCTTCCGAAACAAGTCGAGGGTCGGCCCCCCGGTCAAGGAGCAGATGAACCACCTCGATTCGCCCATTTTTTGCCGCAGCCATGAGGGGAGTCAGTCTGTTTTTTCCCACCCGGCAGTTCGGATCCGCCTTGTAATCAAGAAGCAAGGCGGCGATCCGTGCATCCTCCTTGTGCGCCGCCAGCCAGAGAGGAGTTCTGCCGTCATGGTCGGCGACATTCGGTTGGGCGCCGAAGGCCAAGAGTTTGGACACAATGGCCGGATTGCCTGGAGCAATGGCGCAATGCAGGGCGGTGGTGCCGTCATCCGTGGCGGAATTGACCGCTTCGACACCGGCTTTGACCAGAACATGATCGACCCCTTCCACAAACCCCTGGGCAACCGCCTGCATGAGAATGGTCTTGCCGGTTCCATCGACCACAAAAAAATCATCCCGGCGACGGAACCGCGTAAAAATCCCGGGCTTGCCGTCATCCCCCTCCTCCTCACGCAAAGCCAAGGCGCGGCTCACCCGGATCAAAAAAAAGCTGATAACTGCCACAAGGGCAAAAAGAGCGAAGATGGCTGTATATCCATCGGGCATGGCTTGCGACTCCCTCTTCCCCATAATCGGGGCACAGAAAAAACCTGCCGCCACCACGGGCGACGCACCGCTGTTTGCGCGCGCAACTGCGGCGTTTTCACAAAAGGCAAGGTATGATTATCCCATATACCATAGCATCGAAAGCAACGAGGGCAAAGGGCAAAGCCCGCCAGGCGGGCAAGGATGTTTTTTTATTGCACTTTGAGTGACAATGACCGATAGTGCCGCTTGCCGAAAATAAAGGAAAAAACCGTATGAATCCCCCCTCCGATGAAATCCCCGGCAAAAAATTAACCGCGCTGTCGCTTGCGGCCCTGGGCGTTGTTTTCGGCGACATCGGCACCAGCCCTCTGTACGCCATGCGGGAATGTTTCCACGGCCAGTACGCAATCACGGCTTCCGCCGGCAATATACTCGGCGTCTTGTCCCTCATCTTCTGGGCACTGCTGCTCATTGTCAGCGTTAAATATCTCGGCTTCATCCTCAGGGCCGACAACGATGGCGAAGGCGGGGTTCTGGCCCTGACCGCCCTGATCAAACCGAAAAACATCAAGCCCCGCACCCCGCAATGGGCCCTGGTGGGGCTGGGCGTTTTTGCCGCCTGCCTGATGTACGGCGACGGCATGATCACCCCGGCCATCTCGGTACTGAGCGCCGTGGAAGGGGTAAAGAACATCACCCCGCTGCTCGAAGCCTATATCCTCCCGGCCACCATCATCATCCTCGGCGGGCTGTTTCTCCTGCAAAAGCAGGGCACCGCCAGGGTGGGCCGCCTGTTCGGGCCGATCATGCTCCTCTGGTTCTGCACCCTTGCCGGCCTCGGCATTGCCCAAATCGTCAACTACCCCGAGGTTCTGGCCGCCGTCTTCCCATGGCACGGGATCAGTTTTCTTCTCGAAAACAGGCTGCACGGCTTCATTGTCTTGGGCGCGGTCTTCCTGGCGGTTACCGGGGCCGAGGCGATCTATGCCGACATGGGCCATTTCGGCAAACGCCCCATCCAACTGGTCTGGTTCCTGGTCGCCTTTCCGGCCCTGGCCCTGAACTATTTCGGCCAGGGCGCCCTCCTGCTTGTCCGGCCGGAAGAAGCGTACCACCCCTTCTACGCCCTGGTTCCGGACTGGGCCATGATCCCCATGGTGATCCTGGCCACGTGCGCCACGATCATCGCCTCCCAGGCCGTGATCACCGGTTCCTTTTCCCTGACCCGCCAGGCGATTCAACTGGGATATCTTCCCCGGCTGCGGGTCACCCACACCTCGTCCTCGCACATGGGGCAGATCTATGTGGGACCGGTGAACTGGGCCCTGATGCTCTGCACCATCGGCCTGGTCCTGGGCTTTCAATCCTCAAGCAATCTGGCCGCCGCCTATGGCGTGGCAGTGAGCGCCACCATGCTGATCACCACCACCCTCTTTTTTGTGGTGGCCAGCAAACGCTGGGGCTGGAGCCGGCTGACCGCCGGATTGCTCACCGCCCTGTTCTTTGCGGTTGATCTTCCCTTTTTCGCAGCGAACATGAGCAAACTCTTCCATGGCGCCTGGTTTGCCCTCGGCATCGGCGGATTCTTCTTCCTCATCATGCTGACCTGGGAACAGGGTCGGGAAATCCTTGGCAACAAGATGCGGAGCCTGACCCCGAGACTGGACGCATTCAAGAATATGCTGGCAGCCAACCCGCCGCAGCGAGTCAGCGGCCAAGCCGTGTTCCTGACCCGGGGCCATGATATTGTCCCCGCCGCGCTGATCCACAACCTGAAACACAACAAGATCCTGCACTCGGAGGTTATTTTTCTTAACATCCGCACCGAGGAAATCCCCAGGGTGCCGAACTTCGAAAAAATCGAGGCCGAGAAACTGGGCGCAGGCCTCTACCGCATCATTGCCCACTACGGTTTCATGGAAGAGCCGAACATTGACGCCATTTTCGCCCTGTCCCGCGGCAAAGGGGTGAACCTGGAGATGAAAGAGGCCAGCTTTTTTCTGGGGAGGGAAAAACTCTCCATCGGCGAACACCCGGAAATGTGGCGCTGGCGCTCGCACCTTTTCCTCTTCCTGGCGCGCAACGCCATGGATGCCGCGGCATTTTTCGACATCCCCTCGGATCAGGTCATAGAGGTCGGCGTTCAGTTGGAGCTGTAACTTCACCGGCCTGACGCGGCAACATTTCCCCCTCCGTTCAACCACCCGGTTGGTCAAGCCTGCGGTTCCGGAAGTACAGGAGAATATCTCCAAACACCATGATTCCGTTCAGGATATACAAGCCTATCACCATATCGGGGCTGAAAAATATTTTATGCAGAATGCCGGAGACATATCCCAGAAAAACCACCCCCAGAAAAAAAAGGCTCTTGCCGGCATTGGTCCGGGAGCGGTACGAGCGGCAGAGGGAAAAAGGCCAGGCCGCCCCAAAGCACGCCAACATGACAATCTCAAAAATACTCATAGTTTTCCCAACCGTCTGTCTGCATGGTTGTTTTCTCCTTCGCCGGCAGCATTACCGGGACTCAACGAGCCGCAGCACCCGTTGCGGTCACATTCAAACTTTTGTGCAAGACCATCCATATTGCATCGGCTGAAAAAGCACGGTACTATTTTAGGACAAGAGGGCGGGGCAATGACGCCCATCGCGCCACCGTGCGCCCAACCCGGCGCTAACGAGCCGTTTCCCCTCTCAACAGAGAACCTTCCCATGGCAAAAAAAACTTTTCACCTCGCGCTGATCATCTGCATGGGCCTGCTTCTGATTTGTACTCCTGGCCATCAGGCCCTTGCCCTGACAAAAAAAGTCATCTTCCGGGGAGGGCCGGCGGGCGGAACCTTTCAACAGGTGGCCGACGCCATCGAATCAAACCCAATGGTCAAAGGCATTTCGACCGTGATCGTCACGGCCCAGCCGTCCGCCGGCTCCATGGAAAACCTCGCGGAAGTCCATGCCGGGCAAGCCGATTTCGGCCTGGTCTATTCCGGCCATGCCTATCTCGGACGCAACGGCCTGCTGCAAGACGACGGCAATCGCTATGACAAGGTCCTGGCCGTGGCCTCCCTCTATGGCGCGCCGGCCCAGCTCGTGGTCCGCAAAGGTTCCGGCATACGCAGGGTCAAGGATCTCAAGGGTAAAAGGGTGGGGGTCGGCAGCCCCGGTTCAGGAGCCCTTGCCAACTGCGAGCTTTTTTTCAGGCATCTGGGCATCTGGGACACCATCATCCCCAGCCATGTCGGCTACAATGAGGTTGCCATCGCCTTTGCCAATAAACAGCTCGACGCGTTCTGGCTGTTTACCGGCTTCCCCAACAGCGCCATCGAACTGGCTGCCAGAACCGGAAAAATCGACCTTATTAATCTCGATGCCGAAGCCAGAGCCAGCGGCTTTTACAAAAAATACCCCTACTTCACCCCCCGCGCCGTACCCAAGGGAACCTATAGGGGGGTAAGCCGCAACACCCCGTCCTTCCAGGATTCCACCCTCTGGGTGGCCAATGCCGAGGTGCCGGACGAAGTGGTCTACCGCCTGCTCTCCAGTATTTACAACCAAAATGGGTTACACCACATGGAGAAATTCAGCCCCGCCCTGAAAAACATGACCCCGCGTTCCGGAGCCAAGGGGATCATCATTCCCATGCATCCAGGCGCCATCAAATTCTGGAAGGAAAAAGGGTTCCTCTGAGCGTGCGCTCCTGCATCACCGGGGCACAAGGGGGAGATACCCGGGCTGCCAGCCCATCATCTCCACCAGACGCTGCAACCGTTCCCGCTTGTAATCATGCTGATAGGTGCTGTACACGCAGGGGCGGGCCACCCCCAGGTTGATGGCCGACTCGCCCACGGCCAGGGACACGGCGAGGCTCACCTCACGCAGCATGGCCACCGAGGGGAGCAGGATGCCCTTTTTTAGGTCCGCTGCCGACACCTGTCCGGCCACCGCCTGGGCCGCGGCGGTGAAAAACTGGGGCAGCACCTCCTGCGCTCCCGAGGCCAAGACTCCCAGACCCACCCCGGGAAAGATAAACACATTGTTGCACTGCCCCACCCTGACCGGCAGCCCTCCGGCGACCACCGGCTCAAAGGGGCTGCCCGTGGCGACCAAAGCACTGCCGGAGGTCCACTTATGGATATCGGCGGGATGCGCCTCCGCCTGGGCCGTTGGATTGCTGAGCGGCAGAATGACGGGCCGCCGGGCATTGCCCTGCATGGCCTGAACAATATACCTGCTGAAGGCGCCAAGCTGGCCCGAGGTGCCGATCAGCACCGTAACCCGCGCTTTCTGGATCACGTTCAACAGGTTGCCGTCCGTTTTGGCGAGGTACCAATCCAGGGCGGCAGGGTCCTTGGCAAATTTCTGCTTGTATGGTTCAAGCTCCCGCTCCGTGGTTACCAGTCCCTTGCTGTCCACGGTGAAAATCCTGGCCCTCGCCTCTTCCCGGCCGAGCCCTGCCTCAACAAGCGCGGTCTCGATCTGTTCGGCAATACCGACTCCGCCCGCGCCCGCGCCATACACCAGATAGACCTGCTTGGTGAGCGGTTCCTTCTTGATCTGCATGGCGTTGAGCAAGGCCGCCAGGGTCACGGCCCCGGTGCCCTGGATATCGTCATTGAACGAGACAAGGTCATGCAGATAGGTGTCGCGGACGGCAAAGGCCTTCTGCTTGGAAAAATCCTCCCACTGGCAGAGGGCATGGGGAAAGACCGCGCTGAAGGCCTTGGCAAAGCTTCGGACAAAAGCGAGATACTCCTCCCCCACCAAACGGGGATGCCACCAGCCGAGATAGTTCGGATCGTTCAAGAGCGCGGCGTTGTCCGTGCCCACATCAAGGGAGATGGGAAGACAATGCCATGGGGCAACTCCGGCCCCCTGGGTGTAGAGCACGAGCTTGCCGAGACAGATGGAGATCCCGCCCACCCCCTGATCGCCGATGCCGAGAATGCCTTGATTGTCGGTGACAACCGCCACCCGGATCTGCCGGGTTTTGAAGCGGCGCAGGATTTCCTCGGCCCGGTCGATGTTGCCGGGGAAAAAATGCAGCCCGTTTGCCTTGCGAAACATGGAAGAATACTGCTTGCAGGCCTCGCCCACGGTGGGCGTGTAGATTATCCGCATGAACCGCTCGATATCGCTGGCGATAACGGCATGGGCCAGGGTCACATTCCGGTCGTAGAGGGAGCGCAGATAGACAAACTGCTCCAGATCACCGGTTTTCCGCGCCAGCGTTTCCAGACAATTGTCCACCTGCTGCTCCAGGGTGCGGACGCTGGGCGGCAGGGTCCCTTCCAACTGAAGCTGTTCCCGTTCGTCCCGGGTAAAGGCGGTGCCCTTGTTGGTGAACTGGTTGTCATACACTCCGAGCCAGCGGCTGAAGACTTCGATCGCCTTGGTGTTGCCATAGGGATCGTACTGAAAACGGAAGTTGTTTTGCGGCATGGATGCGCTACCCGAGCTGAGATTGGAACACTGTCACAGTCAATACACATGATCATCTTTTTCCGGCGCCGAGGCTAACCAAATTTCATACCATTTCCGCCTCCACCCTGACCAGTATTTTTCTCTTTAGGGAGCCGTGAAAAATCAACTTCCTGTTGATTTTTCACGGCTCCCTTTATCTATTTTTTTAACGCGGTCCTTCCGCACGCGGAGGCAATATAGCTTGAAACGCGTATCTCTTTGCGGTAAAGGGCCAGTATGGCTCCGCCCGATCTTGGGCAAACCGCTCTCACACCATACCTTCGTTTTTAGGTGAAAAAAACGGCACGATGAACCGGCACGGCGGCAACGGCGGCAAAACAACGCACAGCGCCGGGTGCTTCTTGACAGCTCCCCAGCCTTGCCATGCTGCCTCTTCCCTTTTCTCGACCGGATTGCGACAATGACACACTGGCAAAACCTGCTGGCCCGCAGCATAACCGTCCCGGAGCAATTGGCCCGGCATTTCGACTTCGATTTTTCCGCCCTAAGGGGCGTGAGCGAACAGTTTCCCATGCGGATCAACCCCTACTACCTCGGGCTGATCAAGGCCCCGGGTGACCCTCTGTGGCGGCAGGCCGTGCCCGACCCGCGGGAACTTGAGGATACCATCTGCCTTGACGATCCCCTGGATGAGGAAAACCGCTCGCCGGTGGAAAATCTGGTCCATACCTATCCGGATCGCGTCCTCTTTCTGGTGACAAACCAGTGCGCCATGTACTGCCGGTTCTGCACCAGAAAAAGAAAGGTGGGCACCAGCCGCATGCTCGTCAGCCGGAAGACAATGGAGGCCGCCTTTGCCTATCTGCGCAAAAACAAGCAGATCCGCGATGTACTCATTTCCGGCGGCGATCCGCTGCTCCTGAACGACGAAACCCTGGCCTGGCTGCTGGACAACCTGCGCGCCATCCCCTCGGTCCAGATCATCCGCATCGGCAGCCGGGTTCCCTGCACCCTGCCCATGCGGATCACCTCTCGGTTGGCCGGGATCCTCAAGCGATATCACCCGCTCTATCTCAACACCCACTTCAACCACCCCGACGAAGTAACCCCCGAAGCGGCCAAGGCGTGCGCCCGCCTGGCCGGGGCCGGAATCCCCCTGGGCAGCCAGACCGTCCTGCTGAAAGGGGTCAACGACAATGCCGCCACCATCACCGAGCTTATGCACCGGCTGCTCATGATCCGGGTAAAGCCCTATTATCTTTTCCAGGCGGACATGACCCTGGGCGCCAACCATTTCAGAACCCGGGTGGAGACGGGGATCGGGATCATGCAATCCCTGATCGGCCACACCTCCGGCCTGGCCGTGCCCACCTTCGCCATTGACGCCCCGGGCGGGGGGGGCAAGATCCCCCTTACCCCCAACTACCTCACCAGCCTGGGCAAAACCGTCACCTTGAAAAATTATCTCGGCGCCCCGTGCGGCTATCACAACGATCTTGATTAAATCCCTGTTTGCCTACGGAGAGATTGCCTCTGCCGGCCAGGTTTGGTACCATTTATCCAGGACCATGGCACAAGGAGGCCCCGCATGCAGAAAAAAATCCTCATCGCCGTTGACGGCTCACCCTACAGCACCAACGCCCTGCGCTACCTCGGCCGGCTTTTCCACCAGCTCCCCGACATCCACTTTCACCTTCTCTCCCTCATCCCGGCAAGCAGCGCCGGTTCCGCGGCCAAGGACTGGCTGACCGAAGCGGAACTCCTCAACGCTGTAAGCCCATCCACACAAAAACTGCTGGTCGCCCAAAAAAAATACATGCTTCAGGCCACGGACACCCTCAAGCGGCTCGGCATTGCCGAAGAGCAGATCCACACCTCCGTCCGGATCTCCCAGCGGGGCGTCCCCCACGACATCATCCATGAGGCCCGGCAAGGGACGTACGACGCCCTGCTCATCGGCCGCCGCGGCATCGGCAAGCTGGAAGAGATGATCATGGGCAGTGTCTCCGCAACCATCCTGGAGAAATGCCATGATGTCCCTCTGTGGATCATCGATGGACAGGTCAACTCCCATAAATTCCTGGTGCCGGTGGACGGCACCTTCCATTCCCTGAAAGCCATCGACCATCTGGCCTTTATCCTTGCCGGCAACCCCGAAGCCGAAGTGACCCTGTTTTATTCAAAGGCCCTGCTGGGCAGCCATCCCACAATCGAGCCCAAGGAGTTCTATTCCCTCTGGGGCGAAGCGTGGTGCGAAGAACACCTGCGCCGGGAGGACAGCCTTTTCCATGCCCCTAAGCAACTCCTCATCGACAACGGCTTTCCGGCGGAGCGCATATTCTGGCTGGAAACCTTCATGGGCATCGACCCCAGCCGCCAGATTCTCCGCCAGGCCCTGATCGATGATTTCGGCACCATCGTCATGGGCCGCAGGGGAGAAGATGCCAGCAAGGGCCTTTTCCGGGGGGTATCGGACCGGGTGCTGCTCATGGCCGAAGAGGTGGCGATCTGGATCATCGGCTGAGCCGCCAATGATATCTGTTGACAGACCAGCCGCTTACACTTACACAACAGAGAATTGAATCAGAAGAATCAAGGCCGGGGGGACCATGACCTTAAAAATTCTCGTGGTGGACAATCACCCGATGATCCTCAAGCTCCTGGCCAATTTCCTGGAAAAGGAAGGCCACGAGGTGATGACGGCAAGCGATGGCCTGGCGGCCCTCAGCGTGCTGGAGGTCTATGCGCCGGACATCATCTTTGTCGATCTGGTCATGCCCAACATCGGCGGCGACAAGCTCTGCCGGATTATCCGAGGCATCCCCAGATTTACCGACCTGTTCATCGTCATTCTTTCCGCCATTGCCGCCGAGAATGACATCGATTGCAAGGAATTCGGCGCCAACGCCTGCATCGCCAAGGGATCGATCAAGTCCATCCAGAAACACGTCCTGGAGATCATCCGCCACCATACGGACAAATCCCCGGCCGCCCTTGAGCCGGTGGCGAATCTTGAAGATATTCAATACCGGAGCATTACCAGGGAGCTGCTCTCCTCGAAAAATCATTTTGAAGCCATCATCAACAACATGTCCGAGGCGGTTTTCGAGCTGACCGCCGACGGCGCCATAATCTTTGTCAATCTTGCCGCCCTTGACCTGTGCAACCTTGCCGAGGAAAAGCTGCTGGCCGTAAACATCGTGACGCTTTTCAGCGCGGAAGCACAGGAAAGAATTACCACCCTGCTGGCACACCCGGAACGCCTGCCCCAACTCATCGAAGACGATCCTCCCACCCTGCTGAACGGCAAACAGGTCATCCTCCATTTCCTGGAACTTCACCAGAAAGACCACCCGACCATAATCCTCATGGCCAAGGATGTCAGCGACAGGCGCGAGACGGAACAAGCCTTGCTTGCCAACGAAACACGCTTCCGAGAACTGTTCAACAACATGAGCTCCGGGGTTGCGGTCTATGAGGCAACAGATCTCGGGGCAAACGATTTTGTTTTTGTCGATTTCAACCGGGCCGCGGAGCGCATCGAGAAAATCCGCAAAGAGCAGGTGATCGGCAGGTCGCTCCAAGAGGTCTTCCCCGGGGTGAGGGATTTCGGCCTTCTTGCCGCGCTGCAGCGAGTCTGGCAGACTGGCAGGCCGGAGTATCACCCGATTTCCCTGTATACCGACAACCGGCTCAGCGGCTGGCGGGAAAATTACCTGTACAAGCTGCCATCCGGGGAGGTGGTCGCCATCTTCGAGGATGTCACCGCCCGGAAACAGGCGGAAAAAAAGCTGGCCGCCGAATCGGCCATGAACGCGGCCGTGGCCAGAATTTCCCGGATGATCATCTCCTCGGATTCCTTAAAGGACATTTCCGGCGCCCTGCTTGAAGAAATCCTGACGCTGACCGGAAGCAAATACGGCATCATAGACCTGGTGGACCCGCAGACCAACAACCTGCTGGCCATGGCCTTTTCCCCGGAGATCCGGGACATGTGCACCATGCGCGAGGAGAGCGGCTCCTGTGTGCATGCCCCCCAGGGCCTTGTCAGTTGGGTTCTTGAAAACAAAACCGCAATCCTGTCAAACACGCCGCTCACCGACTACAGGGCACAGGGCCTTCCTCCCGGCCCGGCCTCCCTCATCCGCCTTGTTGCGGTTCCAGCCATGTTCAACCACGATTTTCTCGGCATCATTTCCGTTGCCAACAGCCCCAATGCCTATGAAAAACGGGATCTCGAAACCCTTGAACACTTCGCTTCCCTTTTTGCCCTGGCCGCACAAAAAAAACAGGCCCAGGACCACATTGCCCACCTGGCCCACCATGACCCCCTCACCGGATTGATCAACAGACATATTTTCCCGGACCGGTTGGCCCAGGCCATGATTCTGAGCCAACGCCACCGCAAAAAAATCGCCCTCCTCTATGTGGACCTGGACAAGTTCAAGCAGATCAACGACGCACACGGGCACCTGGCAGGAGATGCCGTCCTGATCGAGGTAGCCGCCAGATTGCGCACCCTGCTGCGCGAATCCGACACGGTCGCCCGCATGGGCGGGGATGAATTCGTGGTGATTCTCCACGATATCTCCAGCAAAACAGCGGTACAGCATGTAGCGACAAAAATCATCGCCTCCCTGGCGGACCCCATTCCCTTCCATGATCTCCGGCTCACCATCACGGCCAGCGTCGGCATCAGCATCTATCCCGATGACGACAAACAGATTGACGCCCTGCTCCATAAGGCGGACAAGGCCATGTACCTGGCAAAAAAATCCGGCACAACCAGCTACATCTTCTACGAAGGGTAAGCGGTTCGCAGCCGGGCTGAAACATCCCTTGGAAAAGCCTGACCGATTGTGTATTCTTGGCCGTGCGTGTTTTTCAATCCGCCAGCCAGAACACTACTACCGGGCAGAACTGCCCAGCACCCAGAACAGCCTGCCCGGAGCCAGCCATGCTTGCCAAGGTTATCAGCGGAACAGTATTGGGCGTTGACGGACATCTCGTTGACGTGGAGGTTGATATCGCCATGGGATTGCCGACCTTCACCATTGTCGGTCTTGCCGAAGGCGCGGTGCGGGAAAGCAAGGATCGGGTCAAGGCGGCCATCAAGAACAGCGGTTATGATTTTCCCAACCGGCGCATCACCGTAAACCTCGCCCCGGCCGATCTCAAGAAGTCAGGCACCGGTTTTGACCTGCCCATCGCCCTGGGAATCCTCGCCTCCGCCGGAGTGATCAACACGGAAATACTCGCCCGGACCTGCGTCACCGGGGAGCTTTCCCTGGATGGCGGATTGCGCCCCACTCCGGGCATCCTGCCCATTGCCCTGGCTGCTCGAAACGCGGGTTTGGCCTACTACCTGGTGCCCGAGGCCAACGGCGCCGAAGGGGGAGTGGTGGATGGAATCTCCACGGTAAGCGCGGCCGCCCTGCATGAAGCGGTGGAACTCCTGGCCGGAAAGAAGGAACTCTCCCCGATAACCATACGCCACGCCGATCTGTTCCACCAGGCAGACACTCCGGAAAATGACTTTTCCGAGGTCAAGGGACACGCCCATGTGAAACGGGCGCTGGAGGTTGCCGCGGCGGGAAGGCACAACCTTCTGCTTTCCGGACCGCCAGGGTCAGGGAAGACCATGCTGGCCCGCAGGCTGCCCTCCATCCTGCCCGATCTTTCCTTTGCCGAGGCCCTGGAAACCACAAAGATCTATTCCACCATGGGGCTCATCCCCAAGGAGAAAAGCCTGATCACCACCAGGCCCTTCCGCGCCCCGCACCATACCATTTCCGATGCCGGACTCATCGGAGGCGGGCAGATCCCCAGGCCCGGCGAGGTCTCCCTTGCCCACAACGGCGTGCTTTTTCTTGATGAGCTGCCGGAATTCAAGCGCAATGTCCTTGAGGTTTTGCGGCAGCCCCTGGAAGACGGGCAGGTCACCATTGCCCGGGCCTCGCAGTCGCTCCGCTTTCCCGCGGATTTCATGCTGGTTTCGGCGATGAACCCCTGCCCCTGCAGCTTCCTGGGCTCGGACAAGGAGTGCCTCTGCACGCCCCCGCAAATCCAGCGCTACCGGGGCAAACTCTCCGGCCCCCTGCTTGACCGGATAGATATCCATCTGGAGGTGCCTGCCGTCAAGGTGCATGAACTTACGGCCTTGCAGGCAGGTGAGACCTCGGCGGCGATCAAGGCCAGGGTAAGCAAGGCCCATGGCATCCAGCAGTCACGGTTTGCCGAGAGAACCGCGGTGTATTTCAACAGCCAGATGGGCCCGGTTGACCTCAAAAGGTATTGTTTCCTCGACCACCAGGGCCAGAAGCTGCTGGTGCAGGCCACAACCCGGCTCGGCCTTTCCGCCAGGGCCTATCACCGCATCCTGAAGATCGCCAGAACCATTGCCGACCTGGAGGAAAGCCCGCACATCCAGGCAAGCCACCTTGCCGAAGCCATCCAATACCGCCGCCTGCCAAATCAGTAACAGCCCCCCCTGCCGGAGCAACCACTCCGGAACGGGGGGAACCCCTCAAGATACTTGCGAAAGGGATGAAAACATTTTAGGGTGAGCAAGTATATTTGTGGTGAAATAGTCCACGTTCTTCAATCCAGCGCCGAAGGCCCATGACAGAGACACCGGAAAATCAAACCCGTCAAAGGTTGCTGGAAATCTTTTCCATGGTCAACATGGACTCCCTGCCGGCCATGTCCGACCATGTGACGGAACTCATCTCGTTGCTGGGCAGCAGCCGGGCCACGGCCCAAGACGTGGCCGACACCATCCTCAAGGATTATTCCCTCACCACCAGGATTCTCCAGGTGGTGAACTCCGCCTACTATTCCCGAGGCACCCCGGTCAGCACCATATCGCGGGCCATAACCGTGGTCGGCTTTGACACCCTGCGTCAGATCGCCGCCGCCATGGCATTGTTTGAGGAATTCATCCGCACCGGCACCGAGAAAGATGAAATCGCCGGGATCTTCACCATGTCCCTCATCAGCGCCACCCAGAGCAGAATCTACTGTGAACTTAAAAAAAACCGCATCTCTCCGGAAGAGGCTTACGTGTGCAGCCTGCTGCACAACCTGGGCAAGCTAGTTGTCCTGGTGTACCTGCCTGCTCAATATCAGGCCATTGAACGAGAGATGCAAAAGGGATACTCGGAGGAGCACTCCAGCCGTCTTGTGCTCAAAGGCCTGACCTACAGCCAGATTGGCCGGGAAATCTCGACGTTTTGGAATTTTTCCAAGCGCATTGTCGATTGCATGGACACAAGCCCGCCCAAACCCGAAAAAAGCAAAGACTCTTTCCTCTTTCTCCAAAACCTTGTTGTTTTCAGCAACAAGCTGACCTCTGCTTTTTTCAACGGCACCAAACTCGAGCTTGCCGACCTCATTTATAAATTCGGCGGCATGTTCGAAATCGGTCAGGAGGAGGCCATCACCCTTGTGGACAGAAGCCTCGCTGTCTGTGAAAACTACTCTAAAGCCATGCGCGACGGCCTGGATAAGATACAGAAAGGCCGTTCCAGCCAAGTTACCGTCTCCAAGGACTCCTCCGGGCGCTGGATCCGTGTGAACTGAAGACAAGCCCGGTACCGGAAACCCTTGCGCGGAACCGGCATTGCCACCATGCACAACAGCAATCCCCCGGTCCGTACCGGCACTACTCCGAGTATTCTTCCCTTGACAACCAACTGCCACTATGTGGTACTTATAATGTGCGATCATAACGCAAACGTATCGATTTTTCAGCCAGGAGCAACCGATGGACAAACAGAGTTTTTTGTTGGCGCGCAAGAAACTGGGCAAGACCCAAAAACAGCTTGCCGAACTTCTCGGCTCGTCCATAAAGGCGATCCAAGGCTACGAACAGGGCTGGCGCACCGTTCCCCCCCACGTCGAACGGCAGGTTTTCTTCCTGCTCTCCCGCCAGCAACAAAAGGACAAAAACGGCCCTTCTCCCTGCTGGGAGGTGAAAAACTGCCCAGCGGAGAGGCGGAACCAATGTCCGGCCTGGGAGTTTCAAGCCGGAGAATTATGCTGGTTCATCAACGGCACCATTTGCGAGTGCAAGGCCCAGAAAAACTGGGAAGGAAAAATGAATATCTGCCGGGATTGCGAAGTGCTCACCCCTTTTCTCTGATCACCCAGACCGGAAGGTATACTGTACTGAACCCTTTCCTACTCTGCCGGCAACGCAACAGGACACACTCTTTTTCCCCATTCATCACAGGAGGCGCTCCCAATGCCGCGAATTTCCCCTGACATCACCGCCATCATCGGCAACACCCCCATGCTCACCCTGTCTCGCCTCGGCGCGGGGATAGAGGCTCGGTTGCTTGCCAAGCTGGAATTCCAAAACCCGCTGGGGAGCGTCAAGGACCGCATCGGCCTGGCCATGATCAAGGCCGCCGAAGAACAGGGACTGTTGAAGCCGACAACCACCATCATAGAGCCAACCAGCGGCAATACCGGCATCGCCCTGGCCTTTGTCTGCGCGGCGAGAAAATACCGGCTTGTCCTGACCATGCCGGAAACCATGAGCCTGGAACGGCGAACACTGCTCAAACACCTGGGCGCCGAACTGGTGCTTACCCCGGGCAGCGAGGGCATGCGGGGAGCAATAGCCAGGGCGGAGGAACTTCTCGCCAAAACCCCGGACAGCTTCATGCCCAACCAGTTCGGCAACCCGGCCAATCCGGAGATCCATCGCGAAACCACCGCCCTGGAAATATGGGAAGACACCGAAGGGGGCATCGATATCTTCGTGGCCGGGGTGGGCACCGGCGGCACCATCACCGGAGTGGGCGAGGTGCTCAAGACGAAGAATCCCTCCCTGCATGTGGTGGCGGTGGAGCCTGCCGATTCCCCGGTTTTATCCGGTGGCAAACCGGGTCCCCACAAAATTCAAGGCATCGGCGCGGGCTTTGTCCCCACGATACTGAACCGGGAGATCATCGACGAAGTCATCACGGTGACCAACGATCAGGCCATGGAAACCGCCCGCAGAATCGCCAAGGAGGAAGGCATTCTCTGCGGAATCTCCTCCGGCGCCAACGCCTGGGCCGCCATGCAGATCGCCGCCCGCCCGGAAAACCGGGGCAAGCAGATCGTGTTTCCCCTCTGCGACACAGGGGAAAGGTATTTGAGCACCGAACTAGTCAAAACCCTTACTGATGAGCGCTAATCTTCCGCAAATTCCTTCGCCCTTGAGGGAGAGGGTGGGACGCCACCGTTTACCCCCTCACCCCGGCCCTCTCCCCCACTGAAGCGGGGAGAGGGAGAGATCGCAGGCTCCCCGCTTGTATAAATTACGTCTTGCGTAAGATGAGCGCTCAGCAGAAAACTTTTTGGCCTCCCCCTCCCCGCCTGCATGTGCCAACATTTGTTTGACAAACCGCGGAGGATCATATAGTAATTGCGATTATTTTTGACACCGTCCCCCGCTGCCCCATAATGCCCGGAAGATGGCCAGCAAGCCACGATCTTCTCTGAAAATACGAGCAGGAACCCCGTCTTCCCCGTGAAAAAATCTCCATGAACACCAAAAACCTCTTACCCGCCCGGAATATCCTCGTCACCGGAGGAGCCGGCTATATCGGTTCCCATACGAGCCGACAGCTGGTCAATGCCGGCTGCAACGTGGTGGTGGTTGACAATTTCTACTCCGGAAACCGTTGGGCTGTTCCAGCCCGGGCACATTTGGTCGAAGGCGATGCCGGAGATTTTGCGCTGATGTGCCAGGTAATTCGCCGGCACCGTATTGAGGCCGTGATCCATTTTGCCGGACATATCGTTGTTTCGGAATCAGTTACCGACCCCTTGAAATATTACGGCAACAACACCAGCGGCTCCAGGAACCTTATTGCCGCCTGCCTGCTAACAGGGGTACAGCATTTCATTTTTTCATCGTCCGCCGCGGTATATGGCGTTCCCGAAGATGGCCCGATCCGGGAAACAACGCGTGTCTCTCCCATAAACCCATACGGCCGTTCAAAACTGATGACGGAATGGATGCTGGAGGATGCGGCGAACAGCTCGGCCGCAGCCTCTCCGAAAAACGCCTTCCGTTACGTCGCCCTGCGGTACTTCAACGTCGCCGGGGCAAGTTTGGATGGGATGCTGGGCGAAGCCACCCCCGAGGCAACGCACCTCATCCATATTGCCTGCCAAGCTGCCTGCGGAAAAAGAGAAAAAGTCGCCATTTACGGAACCGATTACCCGACCCCGGACGGCACCTGCGTCCGCGATTATATCCATGTCGAGGATTTGGCCACAGCCCACCTTCTCGCTTTGGCGTATCTCCTTAAAGGGGGCTCCTCTGAAACCCTGAATTGCGGGTATGGATATGGTTTCAGCGTCAAGGAAGTTCTTGAAACCGTGCGCCGGGTAAGTAAGGTTGATTTCGAGATTGTTTCCGCAGGACGGCGGGATGGAGACCCTCCCGCACTGGTGGCGAATACCGACAAAATCAGAACTCTTTTGCCTTGGAAGCCGAGTCACCAGGACCTGGAGACCATTTGCGCCACCGCTTTTCACTGGGAAAAGAATTCCCCCTGCGGAAACTGAACAACCCAAGGACACAACCACATAAACATGCCTGACAAGACGATTATTTTCCGCATCCTCCAGACCGTCAAACCCTATCGGAACCGGCTTATCCTGGCCATGATCAGCATGATCATCGTTGCCGGCCTGAGCGCCCTGCAAGCCTATATGGTCAAACCGCTTCTCGACGAAATCTTCTTCAAGAAAGACCGGTTGATGCTCAACCTGCTGCCCCTCGCCCTTATGCTGCTTTTTCTGGTCAAAGGGGTATTTTATTATGGCTATTCATATTTCATGGAAAGAGTTGGCCAGGGGATCATTCTTGATCTTCGCAAAAAGCTCTATGACCACATCCAAAATCTGCCCCTCTCCTTTTTTACCAAAACCCCCACCGGAGAGCTTATCTCAAGGATTATTTCGGATGTCACGCTCATGCAGGGCGCCGTTTCTTCCGCCCTTGTCGGAACCCTGAAGGACCTCTTCCAGGCCCTTGGCCTGCTGACCGTCATTTTTTACCAAGACTGGAAACTTGCCCTGATGTCTCTTATTTTCCTCCCCCTTGCCAGTCTGCCGATTTATCGATTCGGCAAAAAATTCCGCGAACTGAGTTTCAGCAGTCAACGCACCACCGCCTCCATCGCCAACATCCTCCAGGAAACCATCCAGGGCAACCGGATCGTCAAGGCCTTCGGTATGGAACCATATGAGTCCAAACGTTTTTCGGAAAGAGCGGGAAAGCTCTTCCGCATCACCATGAAGGATGTGCAGTTGAAAAGCCTGAATCACCCGCTGATGGAGCTGTTGGGTGGAGTCGGCATCGCCCTGATCATGTGGTATGGCGGCAATCAAGTTCTTAACGGCCACTCGACTCCCGGCACATTTTTTTCGTTTCTCACGGCGCTGATCATGATCTATGAACCGATTAAAAACATAAGCAAGGTCAACAACCCCATCCAGCATGGCCTTGCCGCCGCCACCCGCGTCTTCAGCGTGCTCGACATCAAACCGGAAATCGCCGACAAACCGGGCGCCGTTGCACTCCCGCCGGTGCAAAAAGAGATTGTTTTCAAGGATGTCCATTTCAGCTACGATGGCGTTACTGAAATTCTCAAAGGGATCAACCTTACCGTAACCCCCGGCGAGGTTATTGCCCTGGTCGGCACCAGCGGCGGAGGCAAGACCACCCTTGCCAATCTCATCCCCCGCTTCCTTGATGTTACCAGGGGCAACATCTCCATTGACGGCCGGGACATTCGCGAGGTAACCTTGAAATCCCTGCGCGGTCAGATCGCCATGGTAACCCAGCAGACCATTCTTTTTAATGACACGGTCCGGAACAATATCGCCTACGGCGATCTGGAAAAATCCGAAGAAGAGCTGGCCGCCGTTGCCCGGGCTTCACACGCTCTGGATTTTATCAACGAATTGCCCGAGGGATTTGAAACAATAATCGGCGAGTCCGGGGCAAGACTTTCCGGGGGACAGCAGCAACGCATCTCCATCGCCAGGGCGCTGGCAAAGGACGCGCCCATCCTCATTCTGGACGAAGCGACCTCAGCCCTTGATGCCGAATCTGAACGCGAGGTGCAAAAAGCCTTGGAAAACCTGATGAAAGGCAGAACCACCTTCATCATCGCGCATCGGCTTTCCACCATCAAAAAAGCAGACCGGATCATCGTCATCAAGGATGGGTTGATTGCGGAAGAGGGCACCCACGATACACTCCTTGCCCAAAACGGCGTATACCATATGCTCTACACCATGCAATTCGTTGAACAATGACCGTCGACATTATCATCCCCACCTACAACCGGGCAGCCCTCTTGGCCGAAACACTGAAAAGCATTCAGAGCCAGACCTATACGGACTGGCTCTGCTGGATTGCGGAAGATGGGGAAAGCCGGGAAACAAAGGAGGCGATCAAGCCTTTTCTGGCCGACAACCGTTTTATTCATTTACCGGGCCGGCATGCCGGCTATCCGTCCGCCCCAAGAAATCGCGCCATTGGTCAAGGCACTGCCCAATTTGTCGCCTTTCTCGATGACGATGATCTCTGGCTTCCTGAAAAGCTGGCGCGGCAGGTGGAATTTCTTGAGCGCAATACGGCGTGCGTTCTCCTCGGCACCAACGCCTTCCGCTGGGAGGGAATCGGCCCCAAAGAAGACGCTCCCGTTTACCACCAGAAAATCTCCTTTGGTCTGATTCCCTACGAGAAGCTGGTGCAGGAAAACATATTCATTATCTCCTCGGTCATGACCAGCCGGGAACACCTCATCAAGGCAGGAGCATTCAGCGAAAGCCTTGCTCCCCCGGTCGGGGAGGATTATGAATTATGGCTCCGCCTCGGCGCCCTGGGCGAGGCTTGGATGCTGGCAGACCCTCTGCTGATCTATCGCGAAACCGCTTCCACGTACTATGTAAAAAAAATGGACCGCGCCGCAAAGTACCAGATCAGAGCTGGCATCTATTCCGCAGCCCTGCAAGGCACGCCCGATACCCCAAGCCCTCTTGCCGACCCGGCAAAAAAACACTATGCGGATCTCTGCCGGGCCCAAAGGGATTTCTACCACGCCGGCCCCCATTTCCTGGACAGATTCCGCAAAACAGTATCCGAAAAACTCAAATCGATTGTTGCTCCAGCACAATGATTATCGTCAGAATAATGGGCGGGCTTGGGAACCAGATGTTCCAATATGCGGCAGGCAGGCGGCTTGCCGCAATCCACAACACCGTGCTGAAACTGGATATATCGGATTTCAAAAATTACACTCTGCACAACTACGGTTTATCCGCGTTCAACATACAACAAGCCATCGCAACCCAAGAAGAAATCCAACTTTTTAAAGAACCCGACACACGCTCTTTGCAAAAGAAAATCAAGAAACTTTTGGGATTTCCAAACAAATTGGGAATAACCCATATCCGGGAAAGCCAGTATCATTTCGACCCGGCAATACTCACCATGCACGATTCCGTATACCTGGACGGCTACTGGCAAAGCGAAAAATATTTTTTAGACATCTCGGGGATTATCAGAAATGATTTCACGGTAACATTGCCGCAAACAGGCAAAAATCTGGCGCTGGCACAACAAATGGCTTCCTGTGAATCAATAAGCCTGCATGTCCGCCGCGGGGATTATGTGACCGATGAAAAAACCAATACAATTCACGGCACATGCGATCTTGACTATTATGCCCGCTGTATCGAATTTTTCTCCCGCACAACTCGTCACCCTTATTTTTTCATCTTCAGCGATGAGCCTGACTGGGCGGAGAAAAATTTAAAAATCCCACACCCGGTCGCATTCATCAGCCATAACGGCCCCAAAAAAAATTACGAAGATTTGCGCCTGATGAGTCAGTGCAGACATCATATCATTGCCAACAGCAGCTTTTCTTGGTGGGGGGCGTGGTTGAACCGATATCCGGACAAATTGGTTTTGTCCCCCGAAAGATGGTTTAAAGAGGAAAAATTGAACACTAAAGATCTAATCCCTTCAACTTGGCACAAACTATAACTAACTCAATGAATTAGCGAATACGATTACTGAAACATCCTCGGTAATCAAGACGTGGACTATTGGTTCATCCAGTGTGGACACAAAAAGAAACAAACATACAACTAAAGAGAACAATTATGAAAAATGCATCCATATCACTCTATCTTGACCTCATCAAGAAAACACTCTCGTTCACTTTATGGCCAGAACCCGGCATCCCTCTCGAAACATTCAACTATAAAAGATCCACGGCAAAACGCTATTTCATACACAACCTTACAAAAATTCTTCGCCGGTTCAAGCTGCAGATAGTAGAAATTGCCAACTACAAAGAAAAAGACCGCGAGGAAGGGATCATCTGGCCCATGTATGCGGAAACCATGATTGGCTTGAAAAGACTGGACAATATCCAATACTGCATCGAGGAGGTTTTGAAAAACAAAATCGAAGGCGATCTTATTGAAACTGGCGTTTGGCGGGGTGGCGCGTGCATTTTCATGAAAGCAGTACTGAGTGCCTATGAAGAAAACGAAAGAACCGTATTTGTTGCAGACTCATTTGAAGGACTTCCCAAGCCCGACGCAACCAATTTCCCTGCAGACAAAGGGGATTCACATCACACGGAAAATTTCCTTGCTGTTTCCCAAGAAAATGTAGAAGAAAATTTCAGAAGATACAACTTGCTCGACAGCAAAGTCGTCTTTCTCAAGGGGTGGTTCAAAGACACTTTGCCACATGCCCCAATAACACAATTATCCATCCTCAGACTTGATGGCGACATGTATGGCTCAACAATGGATGCACTCATACATCTCTATCCTAAATTGTCCAAGGGCGGATTCTGCATAATCGACGACTATGTCCTCCCGGGATGCAAAAAAGCAACTGATGACTACAGGGCAAAAGAAAATATTGACGCACCACTCCTCCGGATCGACAACTCTGGAGTGTATTGGCAAAAAGGGAATAACTGACGCGAATCCATGATGAACATCTGCGGAATCTGCCAAAACATCTCGGGCAACAAAAATTACGTTTTCAGAGAAATGATGCTCGGCACCAGAGATGAATTCGACTATTTTGCATGTGCCAATTGCGGTTGCCTGCAGATTACAAACATCCCTGAGGATATGGCTCGGTACTACCCGGACACTTACTACTCGCTGCAATCGCAGAAGAATAAAAAAACTTCTCCCCTGAAAAAGCTTCTAAAAAAACAACGGCTACAATACTGTCTTGGGGAAAGCAATGTTATAAAAAAAATATTAACGAAGATTTACAAGCCTCCTCAATATTTCGAGTGGTTCAAGGGATTGAACCTAACCACAACTTCGAAAATTCTTGATGTGGGGTGTGGTTCTGGGGATCTTCTTCTCAGCATGCATAAAGAAGGCTTTACAAATCTTACCGGAGTGGACCCCTTCATCGCCCACGATATCCACCACGAAAACAATGTAACAATTCACAAATGCGATATTGCCGAATTACAGTCACAATTTGACTGTATCATGATGCACCACTCTTTCGAACATGCAGCAAATCCGCTTGCCTTATTGGCCAAGATTAAAGAAGCCCTTGCGGACAACGGGCGCATCCTGCTGCGAATCCCGCTGTGTGATAGTTATGCTTGGAGAACATACGGCGAGCACTGGGTGCAGTTGGATGCGCCGAGGCATTTTTTCTTGCATACCAAAAAAAGCATCTCTTTGTTGGCGGACAAAGCAGGATTGCGGATTACCAAAATTGTGTACGATTCCAACGAATTTCAATTTTTAGGAAGCGAGCAATACAAACAGGATATCCCCCTGAACGCGAGCCGGTCCTTTACCAATTCCCCAGAGAAAAACATCTTCACCAAAGAAAAAATTATAGCATACAGGGAATTAGCCAAAAGGTTGAACAACGAACACAATGGGGACCAAGCGTGTTTTTATTTAAGCAAATAACGCTCCCGAAACACCCAGCACCAAAAACACATAACGCGCAATACCGTATTCACAACTTTAACGTCTGCAATCCGTCTAAAAACACCAAAGCAATACAAGATATGTTCCACATATCCCGGCACCTGAAAATTGACGCCGCAGGAGAAGATCTCCTTAGACGAATAAATTTTATACTTTTTCAATAAGTTCCAAAAAAAATTAAAATAACAAAAACAAGAAGACTCGATATTGCGTAATTTCTTATGAAAATAGAACCACTCATAGATCTCTACACATTTATTATTTTCACAGGCAGATGTCACCCGGTCATCACCACCAATACAGACCGACACCAGAGGCTTTTCCGTATAACAAAAATGGCTGTTCAATCTTACTATTGAATAATAAAAATCCAGATCAACGACCCATTTCAAATTTTCGTCAAACCGAACGCCTAAATCCTTCCTGTAAATCGTTGCGCTCGGCGCCCCGATAAAATTCCCGAAGAACAACACATTCTGATTGCGGCGCAACGTTTCCACCTGTTTTTTCTTGGCAGAATGCACAAAACGAAGCTGCCCGTTCTGGTCAACATTGTTCGAACCGCTAAAGGCAAAACCTGCCCCGGGATGGTCATCAAGCAACGCGACAAAGGCTCCCAAGCTGGCGTTATCCGAAAAATAATCATCATGATGCATGATCTTGATATATTTTCCCGATGCCGCATCAACGGCCCTATTCCAGTTTCCTGGGGAGCCAAGACTCTTGTCATTTTTCAGATATTGGATCGGGAAACATGTGCGAAATCTCTCACACGCCCTGTATACGGATTCATCCGGGGTGTCATCGCTCACCACGACTTCAAAATCCAAAAAATCCTGACTCTTTATCGATTCCAATGTTCTCACAATGGAATCAGGCTGCTTGTAAGCAGGAATACAGATTGACACCTTGGGATTCACGGCTCAATTACTCCGGGGCTTGAACATCTTTTTAAAGAACAAAAAAGCCTTGCTCTTTTCCGGATAAAAAACCATCGGTTCTTTGTGTTGTTTTCCCTTGCAAATCCCAGACATAATAAAATTATGCAGCATGGGGACGAGGCTGACATTATTCAGATATCTTGTTTTTGAGTCAAGCAAAGCAGGAAAACTATTTTCATAATGAAATTCATCAGCAACAACTTCTTCAATCTTTCCGGACGACAATGCGAAATTATCTATATCAATAGTTACGAAACTTTCTTCCTTATAATATTTTGACACATTTGGCGCCCCGGAATAAAAAGGGAAAGTATGCGCCAAAAAACAATCCCCAATCTTTTCCGTTACCCAATCCGGCTCAATGTAGTTTTCTATGGCGACAGAATATTTATAAGGAGCCAGAACATCCCATTTGTCTTCAAACTCATGTATCCCCCGGCCATACAAATCCGCTGCCTCGCCGAAATACTCCTTGAGCTTCAGGCAAAACTCATATCTTTTTTTGTGCCCTTCACTCTCCTGCTTATTACTGGTTACGATTGACAACAATTTATTTTTTTGCACGGATGCAGTCCGCATCAACTCATCATAGTTTTTCTTGATAAACCAGGTGTGGCCTGGCTGGCTGTAATGTTTATTGGAATGTTTCATCCCGCGTTGGCAGGTAATTACTGTTGCGAATTGCGCAAGAAATGACTCATCATAGCGCTTCAGCGAGGATGGCTCAGCCGCCACAAAAACCGTGTTTTGAGGAGGACATAGTACTTTTTCTTTTTTTTCCAAGCCCTCAAATACGATATAAAAATCGCATGACTCGATATCGGTATTTGCATACAATTGAATCCCCTCCCACCTTCCGAGGCACGAAGGAGTCTGCTTTAAAATATTAGCCAACACCTCCTGCGGCATCCCAAACAGAGGGGTTGATAATTTCACAATAATCATACGAATCGTATATAATCCCCTATTAAATTATCCTCGAATATTCTCAGAAGATGTACATATTGGACGCGAACCCAAAAAAATCATGCTAAAAATAAAGCTCACATACCCGAATTGGCCAATAGCAAGACAGACTCCTCACCAGGGGGGCATTTGGGGCAATTACCAGTTTATTCTGGATCACACAGAAAAAACCTGTGATTACTGGGTGGTATTTGAAGGGATGCCCCATGGGGAATCCGCCTACTGCCCGAAGGAAAACACCATCCTGATCACAGCGGAACCCCCCACCCTCAAGCAGTACCGCCCCGCATTCCTCGACCAATTTGCCACTGTCATCACCTGCCGCGCCGATCTCAACCATCCCGGCATAATCATCGACCAACCCGGGCTCCCCTGGCATGTCGGCCGACGCCAAAAGGACCATGTGAATCTGTCGTGGTCAAAGGATTATGACGAACTCTCGGCCACCACCCAGTATGAAAAAAGAAAAGAACTGTCCGTCATCTCTTCCACCAAGGCCTTCAGTGACGGGCATCGGCTACGCCTTGCCTTTGTCAGCGCCCTGCAAAATCATTTCGGCGACCGCATTGACGTGTTCGGACGCGGAATCAAGGAGATAGAGGACAAATGGGACGCCCTTGCCCCGTACAGATATCATATCGCCATTGAAAATTGCGCAGTCAACGATTATTGGACGGAAAAGATCTCCGACCCGTTTCTGGCCGGCTGCCACCCCATCTATTACGGCTGCCCCAATATCGAAAAATATTTCCCCGAAAAATCTCTCACCAGGATTGACCTCCAACAACCGGAACAGGCCATAGCCATCATCGAAGAATGCCTCGCACGCAAACGCTACGAAGAGTCCCGGCAGGAAATCCAGGAAGCTCGGGATGCCGTGCTGAACCGATACAACCTCTTTCCCATGCTCGCCTCGCACCTTGAGAGGTTGGCGCAACAAGACCGCGGCACGGGCAAACGCGTCAAAATCCACCTGGTGCCGGAAACCTCTGGCACCTTGTGGGATTATTACCTCAGGGGGATGCGGACAATATCTCCTCGTAGATGGTGACAACCTTCCCTGCAACCTCATCCCAGGAATGCTCCGCAGCCCGCTGGCGCGCGGCCTTGCCCATCCTTGCCCTCCGCTGCTCATCGCACAACGACACCAAATGGATGCTCACTGTTTCCGCATCCTCCTTGGCAACAATAAAACCATGCTCGCCATCGATTACGATATCTTCCTCTTTATTTCGCCCGGTCCCATCACAAATCCTATTCTGTCATTAGAGGTCCGCTTGTCCCTGTTGATTCGCCACAATATTGTTCCCATGGCAAAAATCACGCAGAGAACCGACTCGGGATAATGACTAAAAACCGGCTCAAAAAAACCGATTATAAAAAATGACAGCCCTGCTGCAATAACGGCATTCACCCATGAGACAGTGTTGTCGCTTTCGTTATTTTTCCGGAGCTGCCACAGCATCCGAAAAAAAGAAAATATGATTCCAAGGAAAAGAATGATACCCGGAATACCGGTACGCACCGCAATGTCGGCATACATATTGTGGGGATTCAGCAAGATCTCCTGCCCCTGAAACCTTTCCGGCAACCTGGCATTGTAGCGTTGCAAATCCAGATCTGAACCAAATGTCTGCATGCCAAAACCGATCCCGGTTACGGGATAATCCTTCACAACCTCCCAGACAAGCAGTCCCTGTTTAATTCTCAGATTGTCCGCCATATTGCTTGTAAATCTTCCCCCGACAGGACTGACAAACAGGATCACCCCAAGCAACAACAAAACTCCGGCGAGAACCTTCTTTTGCGCAGAAATAACAACCAGCAAGGCAACAACTAACGCGAGCAGCACGCTTCGGGTTTGCGCCAGAAAAATTACTGCAAGGGCAGGCAGAATACAGCTTGCAAAAAATATCCTCCCGGGCCACCTCTTTGCCTGGGAGATGTTGTGTATGCTGAAAACAACGGAAACTACGGCGATGATTCCAATCAGATTGGTTGTCACCTCGGTGACACATGCACCGAATCTCGTAGTAAGGGGGTTCCCAAGGGTCACGTAAAAATCGTGCAGACGCCAGACAAAGAGAATTGAAGCGGAACAGATAATAATCCAGGAGAAAATCGCTAATTTTCTTATGGAGTCAACGAAATTAACCACAATGAAATAAAGAATAATGTATTTTACCAAATGCGAATAAAAATCATGAATGCTGTTTGCCGGGTTCAGAGCGAAAAAAAGACCAACAAAACACCAGACCACAAAAAGAATCCCTGGAACAGCCAGGGGGGTCTGAAAAGAAAATTGTATTTTTCTAAACAGGAGCAGGCCAACAACTAAGAACACCGACAAATAATAGCAGATCTCCTTGATCGTCGTTGTGTGGGGAAACGGGACCAGAAAAACAAAAATCCCGAGAAGTACAGGAATACTTGCGGCTAAAAAAGAAACAATTTTACTGGGATTATCCGTTGATGCCGCATTCAACTCCATTGCATTCCACCCTTTCCAGGGCCCCCTCTTCTCTTGCGTTTTATGATTGTTCCTAAAAAAGCGCGGGCAGCTAGTCCGAACGATTACAGCAACGTATTGCGCAGGTGCGACTCCACCCCAGCCCTAACCTCTTCCAGCGTCAATTCATCCAGACAGGTGCTCTTCTCGCTGCCATGACACCCCTTCTGTCTGCAAGGGACACATGGCAGGTTTTTCCGAACGGTGAGGTGCTGCTTGCCCCTCGGCGCCCAGGACACCGGAGAGGACGGCCCGAATATGGCCACTGTCGGGGTTCCCACCGCCGCAGCGATATGCAGGCCGGCGCTATCAACCCCTATGAACAACCGGCATTCTTGCAACAGAGCGGCATACATGGCGATGGAGGTCTTGCCGGCAAAATTATAACATCCCGCGCCACAGCCCCGGACAATTTCCTCGGCCCGGTCTTTTTCCGCAACCGAGCCGGTGACAAGCACCGCTGCCCCGTGTTCCGTTACCAGCCATTGGATAAGGGCGATATATTTCTCCTTGCCCCACTCCTTGTATTGCCAGAGGGAAAACGGCTGCACGGCAACAAGCTTTTTATCCTGAAAAATCCCCTCTCGCTCGAAAAGAAGCCGGATTTTCTCCTGTTTACCCCCGGCAACGGCAAGCTCCGGGGTTCTCTGTCCGGTGGTAATCCCGAAGGCGGAGAGCAATCCGAGGAGATAGTCGACAACATGCAGATCAGGGGTGTATTCCCGCTGCAGAAGACCGGTAAAAAGGCGATTCCGCCACAGCCTGCCATCCCCGGCATAAAAACCGAGCCGCAGGGACGCCCCGGAAAGAAAGGCCATTATGGCCCCGCGCGTTCCGGTTCGCAGGTCAATGGCCAGATCACAATGCAGGCTGCGCAGGTTGCGAAAAAAATCGAGCTGAAAGCGGAATTCTTCCCGAAGCGGCCGGGACCGCTTCGTAACCGCGATAACCTGATCAAGCCAGGGACAATCCTCCAACAGCTCGGCAGCCTTGTCCCAGACGGCAACCACGATCCTGGCCTGCGGATAATTTTCCCGCAACGCCCTGATGCAGGGGGTGGAGAGGACAACATCGCCGATATCGCCGAGCTGCACAAGCAGAATGCTGCGCGGTGAACCGGTTATCGTTGTCTTGCCTGTAATCAAGGGGATCTCCATAAAGGCCTCAGGGGCACCCCCGCACATGCCATGAAAGCAGTTGCAGATACAGCGCCAATCTCCCCCGGATACCCCCATGCAATCCCAGGGTCATGATCAGGCCAAGCCCGTTCAACAGGACATTGATGAGCAGACGCGTCACAAGCAACAGGCCATGGAGCGGCCAGAGGTACGGAAACCACTTGCGGAGATAGAGATACCGGGCCCGGTAAAACATGATCCTGGCCCGGACATTATGCCCGGCGCTTTGCCCCTGCAAATGGTAAATATGGGCATCAGGGACAAAAATTGATTTCCACCCCCCCCTGCGCATGGCCAGAGCCCAGTCAGTCTCTTCCATGAAGAAAAAATAACGCTCGTCCAGCAGTCCCACCGCATCCATGGCCGCCTTGCGCACCATCAGGCAGGCGCCGATACAGGATTCCACCTCAATGGGCGCCCGATATTCCTGCCTTTTACTGGGAAATCTTCGCGGCCACAGCAACCGCAGTACGGTTTCATTGCAGAGCAGGCCCAACAAACCCGGGAAATTGGCAATGGAGTTCTGCTTGGAGCCGTCCGCGTTGAGCAACTGGCCGCAGGCCATGCCTGCCTCCCCATGGTTTTCCAGGTATGCAAAAAGTTTGGCAATGGCCCCTTCCGTCAATACCGTGTCGGTGTTAAGCAGCAACGCATACTTTCCCTGCATGATCCGCAAGGCCTTATTGTTTGCGGCGGCAAAGCCGAGGTTTTTCTCGTTTTGGATGATTTTGACCTGGGGATACTGGGCCTGCACCGCGGAAACGCTGCCATCGCTTGAGGCGTTATCCACCACGAAAACCTCGAAGCGCAGATCCCCGGCCATGGCATACACCGAGGCCAGGCAATCCAGCAGCAACTCCCTGGTGTTCCAGTTCACGATGACGATGGAGATATCCAGTCGATCCGCTTGCTCCTTGTCGAGCACCACACCCGGCACCACTTCTTCTCCCGTCGGCCAATCAGAGGCGGTCATACAACTCCCCAACCCTTCGCACCAAAGTTTGCCAACCACAACCGGATACGCTTTCCTTGGCCTTTTCAGCCATGAGCGCACGCCCGCTGTCTTCTGCCATGCTCAGCAGCAAGGAACTTATCCTCTCCACCTCCAGCCGGTTGACCACGAACCCGTTTTCTCCCTCCCGAATCAAATCTTTTGCGCCGACCTGAGTACTGACAATTACCGGGAGCCCGGCAGCAAGAGCCTCAACGACCACCATGCCGAAGGTATCAAACTGCGACAGCAGGCAGAAAATATCGCCGGCCTGATACAAGCGCTCCATATCCTTGCGCACACCGGCAAAAAAGACATCTTTCTCAAGGCCTATTTTTTTAACAAGAGCCCCGTATTTATCCGCATTCCCCTTGCCTGCAACAAGCAGCCGAAACCTCTTTTTCTTAATGATTCCCTGGGCGCGGGATATCGAAGCGAGAAGCTGATCAAGCCCTTTGAGCTCAAAATTCATCCCGACAAAGAGCACCAGTATATCATCCTCTTTGACGCCAAACTCCTGACGAGCTTGCGCACGCCATTCCGGGCTTCGCCGACCGAATTTTTCCAAATCAATACCCGGCGGCATTATCTCCATCTTTTCTCGAACAAAAGGATATTCTTGACAGATTTCCTGGGCGGCAAGCTCCGAAACCGGAAGAATTTTCTGACATCCTCCCTTGACATATAATCGCCTTTCCACCCACCCGGTAACCAAATCATACAGACTGGGAAAGCTCTTTCCGCGAATTTTTTTCACCCAGGCCAAGTGGGGAATGCTGTGTACCGAGGCGATGTCGGCTTTAAAAATACGATCATGGGTGTGGACAATATCCGGCTGCAATTGCTTTATTTTTTTTTGCACAAAAAAAGCAAAGCTGAGGGTGGTGAGCCACTTAGGGAAAAAAATGATCGGAATTTTATGAAAAGATATTTTCGCATTCCGCGAATGCCACTTGTTGGCGAGGACATGAATATCGTATTGCGGATTCTCGGCCAGCCGTTCGGTCAATTCAAAGACAAACCGCTCCCCCCCGCCCACCAGGCCGTATTTGGGCACCACAATCGCAATTTTTTTAGGTTGGGCAGACATCAGACCTCACACCCGCAATTAAAGTTGCCCGGGACGCCAAGCCCACAACATCTGTTTTCTGTGACGCACCGCAAAGCCATGGTTGCCCAGCCATGCTGCCAACGCCTGCATATTATTGCCTTCTTCTTTCCCTGCATGAACCTCCATGGCCAGTCGCTGCACTTTGGCGATAGTCTCCGGAGGGCAACTGTAGAGGATTTCAAACTCTGCCCCTTCACAATCAAGCTTCAACAAATCACAGGTGTCCAGCGAATTGTTTTGAAAAATAGTCGCCAAGGACACACAGGGCACCGTGAGCCCTTTACCGCCGGACTCTAAGCTGTTTAATATTGTCGCTGCCGTGGTAAAATTATCTTCCAGCTCAAAATTCAAAAAAATTTCACCGTCAGACCCGCAAACAGCCACAGGAAAGCAGGAAATATCAGCCTGACTGTTTCGCTCCCTATTCCGCAGAAGCTGCTGGAAATTCTCAGGGACAGGCTCAAAAGAATAGATGCTTGCCCTGGGAAACGAGGAGGCGGCAAAAAGCGTAAAAAATCCGGCATTCGCTCCGATATCTATAATCGTAGGGTTTCGCGGCAAAGAGGTCGCGAAACCGGAGAAATAAGCATTTTCCAGGAAAATCTCTTTAAATTCGTGCAAAAGCCTTCTCGGGGTTTCAATGGTGATTCCATTACGAGCCTTAAAAATTAAGGGGTCCGCCTCGGTCAGGCGAAACTTTACGGCAAAATGCAGCCACCAGTTTGACAAATTCCTTATTAAATTCCAATACCTCATAAAGTCGGCCCCAGCTCTCAATGTTTTATTTTAAGGAAACCTTGAAAAAATCGTCTCGAATATGTTTTCCGTCATACCGGCTTTCACCGGTGTGACGAATTGTGCAAAGTTCCCTTAATCTTTTTGCTGAGGTTGTCGCCCAGCCAAGACAGCCTGGGCCGCCTGCACTACCTGATCCACGGTGATCCGGGTCATGCAGGCATGATCGCGGTCGCACTGCCTCTTCAGACAGGGACTGCAACCAATATCCGCCCGCAGAATCCTGTGCCCCTCACCGAAAGGCCCGGTCCGCCAGGGTGCGGTCGGCCCGAACAGGGCGACCACCGGCGCGCCTGTTGCGGCGGCAAGATGCATGGGGCCGGTGTCGGTGGTAATGAGCACAGCCACCTTTTCATAGAGCGCGGCCAATTCTTTCAGGGTTGTCCTGCCGGCCAGGCTCGCGGCTTTGCCGCTCATGGCGGCGCGGATATCTTCGATGCCCCGCACGTCCTGCGGGCCACCGCTGAAAACAACCGCCATGCCCTTGTCAAGCAGGGCGTCCGCAACCCGGGCAAAACGGTCATTGCGCCAGTGCTTGGTTTCCCAGGTGGTCATGGGGTTGATCGCCACCAGGGGCTTGGCCGGGTCGATTCCTTCATCCGCAAGCAAATGCCCTATTGTTTCCCGCTGTTCATCGGTAACCGGCAGATCAAAGACAATCTCCTCGCTTTCAATACCGATTGCCTTGAGCAGCAACAATTCCCGGATTGCTGCATGCTGGTCCATGCTCACCGGCGGGATGGACTCGTTGAGAAAGAGGTAGCTGCATTCGGCATGCTCCATGCCTTTGCCGAAACCGACCTTTCTTTTGGCCCGGGCCAGCCCGACGAAAATTCCGCTTTTCAGCAGCCCCTGAAAATCAAGGAGCAAGTCGTATTCTATCGCCCGCAGTTCTCTGACAAAGTCGGCAAAGCCCCTCCAGGCTGCCCCCACCCTGCCCTGTTTCAAGTCCCGGGCCCAGGCCTTGCGCCGGGAAACCAGCACGGTATCAAGGGCCTTATGACCGATAACCAGATCCGCCGCAGCCTCCTCCACCAGCCAATCGATCCGGGCTTCCGGATATTTGCGGCGCAGGGCATTCAGGGCAGGAAGGGTATGGATGACATCGCCGATGGCGCTGGTTTTGACAATGAGGATATTCACGGAATCGGCATCAGGACAACGAATCTTTTTCTTTTTGCCTCTGCAACTCGCGCAGCTTGGCATACTTGAAAAATACGTTCATAAAATCGGAAACAGCCATGATAAAGCCTTCGCCCCGGTCGAGGAACCCGCCCCGGAAAACATAGCCGTGCAGAAAAGCCCAGGCAGCCCGCAGCAACGCCTTGGCCACCGAAGCGCTTTTCCCTTGGGCAAAAAGCTCCTCGGCACCGGCAGAGGAATAGTGGTTCACCTTGTCCAGGGTCTGTTCCAACCCTTTGTTGGCATAATGTATCAGGGGATGGCGCAGCGCCCCGATCGGGCCATGCGCCTCCAAGGACTCATGCACCGAGCGCTCGGACATCCGGGCGCAATCCTTGCGGAACAACCGGACAACCCGGTCCGGCCACCAACCGGCATGCTTCAGCCACCGGCCGCAGAAGTAATTCTTGCGAGGGAAGCTATAGGCGACACTTGAACCCGTGGCCAAAGCCTCCCTGATCTCCGTTTCTGCCTCCGGGCTGACCCGCTCATCGGCATCCAGCACCAGCACCCAGTCGTGGCGGCAGCGGTCAATGGCCAACTGCTTCTGACGGCCAAACCCCTGCCAGGGCTCGACATGCACCGCGGCGCCGAACTCGCGGGCAATCTCCACGGTCCTGTCCGTGCTGTCCGTATCCACCACCACCACCTCCGAGGCAAAGGCAACGCTGGCCAGACACTCGGCCAGGCGATCCTCCTCGTTCTTGGTGATGATGGCCACGGAGAGTGGCAGCTTGGCACTAGTCATACTGCTTTTCCAGCCAATCCCGATAGCTGCCGTTCATCACGCCCCGCCACCATGCCTCGTTAGCCAGATACCAGTCAATGGTCTTTCGGATGCCGGTTTCAAAGGACTCCAAAGGAATATAGCCCAACTCGCTCCGGCCTTTCGCGGCATCGATGGCGTAACGCCGATCATGGCCGGGCCGGTCTTTAACAAAGGTGATAAGTGATTCCGCCGTGTGGCCCTGGCAGACCGGAGAGCGCGGAAAACGCTGCCGCAGGCTCTCGGAAGCGGCAAGCCGTTCGTCCACCAGACTGCAGACCAGCCGGACAATCTCGATATTGCGCCACTCGTTGTTGCCCCCGATATTGTACACCTCCCCGACCCTGCCCTTGCGCAAAACCAGGTCGATGCCCCGGCAATGATCCTCCACATAGAGCCAGTCGCGGATATTCAGGCCGTCGCCGTAAATGGGCAGCGGTTTGGCCTCCAGGATATTGAGGATAATCAGCGGGATCAGCTTTTCCGGAAACTGGTAGGGGCCGTAGTTGTTGGAGCAGTTGCTGGTGGTGACTTCCAACCCGTAGGTGTGGTGATAGGCCCGCACCAGATGGTCCGAGGCCGCCTTGCTCGCCGAATAGGGTGAGTTGGGTGCATAGGCAGAGGTTTCCGTAAAGGGCGGCTCCTCCGGTTTCAACGAGCCATAAACCTCATCGGTGGAAACGTGGTGAAACCGGTGCGGCCGCCCGCCCCCGTCCAGCCAGACCTTTTTCACGGCCTTGAGCAGGCTGTGGGTGCCGACCACGTTGGTGGTCACGAAGGGATCCGGGCCATGGATGGAACGGTCCACATGGGATTCGGCGGCGAAATTGACCACCGTGTCAAGCCCTTCTTCTGCCAGCAGGGTCTCGACCAGGTCCTGATCCCCGATGTCGCCGTGGACAAAGCGGAAGTTCTCCTGCTCCAGACAACCGGCCAGGCTGGCCATGTTCCCGGCATAGGTCAGGGCATCGAGCACCACCAGCCGGTCCTGGGGATACTGGGCCAGCCAGTAATGGGAAAAATTGGCCCCTATAAAACCTGCCCCGCCGGTAACCAGCAGCTTGCGCCCAGGGGGTATAGGTTTCGTTTGAGCAGACGAGCTGCTCAACTCAGCTTCATGCACCACGATTCTCCTTGTATTCATGCAACATCCGCCGCAGGGCAACCCGCCAATGGCAGGGCGTCATCCCAAGAACAGCCCAGGTCCCGGCCTTGTCCAGCACACTGTAGGCCGGTCGCTTGGCCGGAGTCGGATAATCTACGGTATTGATGGGCAGAATGGGAATCACCCGGTCAAGCAGCCCACAGGAAAAGCCTTCTTCCTGGACGGCCACGGCAAAATCATACCAACTGGCCACCCCGGCATCGGTCCAGTGATAGATGCCCTTTGGCTGCACCCGGCACATCTGCCAGAGGGCCTCGGCCAGGCCGCGTGCCCAGGTCGGAGTGCCGACCTGATCCGCCACCACCCCTATGGTTTCCCGGTCTCCCATGAGCCGCAGCATGGTGGTGACAAAATTATTGCCACAAGCGGAATAGAGCCAGGCGGTGCGGACAATGGCCACCCCTTCCGGGTAGGCCGCCAGAGCCAACTGCTCGCCGGCCAGTTTGCTGGCCCCGTAGACCCCCAAGGGGTTTGTCCGGTCCGTGGGCAGATAGGGGCGGGATTGCGTTCCGTCAAAAACAAAATCCGTGGACACCTGCAGGCAATATGCCCCCGCCGCACCGGCCGCCTGGGCCAGGTTTGCCGCGCCCTGACCGTTGACACCAAAGGCTGCTTCCCGCTCGCTTTCCGCTAGGTCCACTGCGGTATAGGCGGCGGCATTGATGATCACCCGGGGCCGGAATCCGCACACCTTGGCCGCCACAGCTTCGGCCTCCCGAAGTTCCAGATCAGCGGAACCCAAGGCCAGCATCTCCACGTCGGCCGGTTTGCAGTGCTGCAGCTCCCTGCCCAACTGGCCATTGCCGCCGACAAGCAAAACCCTCATGGATACAACTCCGCCTCGGCCAGCGAGACCCCTGCCAGATCCTTGGCCGAAAGCAGGGGGGGCTGCCCCAGCAACGGCCAGGCGATAGCCAACTCGGGATCATCCCAACGGATGCAACGTTCATCTTCCGGGGCATAGAATTCCGTGCACTTGTACACAAATTCGGCCTCGGGGCTCAACACGTAAAAGCCATGGCCAAATCCCGGCGGCACCCAGAGCATCTTCTTGTTTTCCGCGGAGAGAATCTCGCCGACCCATCGGCCGAAAAAAGGAGAGCTTTTCCGCAAATCCACGGCCACGTCAAACACCTCGCCGCTGATCACCCGCACCAGCTTGCCCTGGGGCTTTTTGATCTGGTAGTGCAGCCCGCGCAGGGTTCCCTGCACGGACTTGCTGTGGTTGTCCTGGACAAAACTACAATCAAGCCCGGCCGCGGCAAACTTCCCGGCATGCCAGGTCTCCATGAAAAATCCGCGACTATCCCCAAAAACCTGGGGTTCGACGAGCAACACCCCGGGAACCTCGGAGGGCACGAACCTCATCGTACCGGGCCCTCATCGAGAATCTGCAACAGATACTGGCCATAGCCGTTTTTCTTAAGGGGCTCGGCCAGCCGCGCCAACTGCTTGCCATCGATATAGCCCATCCGGAAAGCGATTTCCTCGAGACAGGCGATCTTCAGCCCCTGCCGGTCTTCCACGACCTTGATGAAGTTGGCCGCATCGAGCAGGGAATTATGGGTGCCGGTGTCGAGCCAGGCCGTGCCCCGCCCCAGGAGTTCAACCTGCAGTTGTCCCTTGGCAAGATAGGCGCGGTTGACATCGGTTATCTCCAGCTCTCCCCGGGCCGAAGGCTTAAGATTTCGGGCAATCTCCACCACCTGGCTATCGTAGAAATAGAGGCCGGTCACGGCGTAGCGGGACCTGGGATTGGCCGGCTTTTCCTCGATATCAAGCACGGTGCGGTCCGGAGCAAAGGAGATCACCCCATAGCGCTCGGGATCACGCACATAGTAGCCGAAAACCATCCCGCCTTGCGGATCGGCCCCTTTATCCAGAAGGGTCTTGGCGAGACCGTGCCCATAGAAGATATTATCCCCAAGAATGAGGCAGACCGGCTCGTTGGCAATAAACTTCTCCCCGATCACAAAGGCCTGGGCAATGCCCTCGGGCCTGGGCTGCACCGCATACTCCAAAGTAATGCCCCACTGACGGCCATCGCCCAATAGCTCCATGAACTGCCCTTGATCCTCGGGGGTGGTGATGAGCAAAACCTCCCGAATCCCAGCCAGCATGAGGGTGGACAGGGGGTAATAAATCATGGGCTTGTCATAGACCGGCAACAGTTGCTTGCTCACCGAACGGGTCAACGGATAGAGCCGCGTACCGGAGCCACCTGCCAGGATTATTCCCTTCACTTTCGCTCTTCTCCCAAGCAAACACCACGCCAACGGAAAGGCTTGCTTTTCTTGGCGGGTCATTTTATCTTCACACAGGATCTGGCCAGCATTATCCGGCCACCTGAAAAGGTCCGATATCCTAGCGCATTTTGCAAGAAATAGAAAGTTTTATGAAGAGTGCCGACGCCCCGTGTTGTTCGCCGCGAAGAACAACCACACCCCCTCGATTACCATCAGCCGGAGCCGTGCCATGATCAGCCAGGAACTGCTAGATATCCTTGCCTGCCCCAAATGCAAGGGAGAGGTAAAGCTCACCGAAACAAAAGACGGCCTGGTCTGCGAGAGCTGCAAGCTTCTCTATGAGATCCGCGAAGATATCCCCATCATGCTCATTGACGAGGCCAAGAAATTAACAGAAAGTGCTGAGTAGTGAGTGCTGAGAAAAAGATCCGCACTCGGAACTCAGGACTCAGAACTCGGCTTTCAGCCCCATGAACTACAAACATATCACCTCGCGCTGTTTTATCAATTTTCCGTTTCGCCGGCTCCAGCGGGAGCTGGACGCTGTTCTCGCCCACCGTTTCCAGCCGGAAATCAGCTTGGAAGGCGATACGCTCTACACCGCCACCGAGGCCGAATACCGGGAGGTTGCCGAGGCACTGGCTCGTGCCGGGCTTGGCTGCACCCTGCACGCCCCTTTTTTCGATCTCGCTCCGGGCGCTCTGGATGAGCATATTCTGGCAGCCACCCGTACCAAGCTGGGCAAGGGTTTTGACCTCATCGAGATATTCCGTCCGGCGGCGGTGGTCTGCCACCTGAACTACGAAGAAAACAAACACGGCTACAAACAGGCTGCCTGGTTCAACACCTCCCTCGCAACCTGGCAGGCACTGCTGGCAAAAGCCGCCGCGCATCAGGTTCCGCTGATGCTGGAAAACACCTATGAAACCGGGCCGGAGCAACATGCCAAAATGCTCGCCGCCCTGAACTCGCCCCTGGCCAGATTCTGCCTCGACGTGGGCCATGTTTCGGCCTTTTCCAAAAACACCTTGCAGGACTGGCTGCCCGCCCTGACCCCCTGGCTCGGCCATATCCATCTGCACGACAACCACGGCGACCGGGACGCTCACCTTGCCCCGGGCCGGGGGAGTTTTGATTTTTCCGGCCTGTTCGGCTATCTTAAGGCGCAGCGGTTGCAGCCCCTGGTCACCCTGGAGCCCCACACCGAGGATGATCTGTGGGAAAGCCTGGCCGCCATGGACCGGATGCAGTTTTTTGGCGCGACCTAAACCCTGCACCGCTCCATTTTTTCTTAGTTGCACCCTATTGCCGTTGGCTTAACCTTTTAAAATTTACCTGGAACTACCCATGTCGGAAACCCCGCCAGCCAATTTCGTCCACCTCCACGTCCACACCCAGTACAGCCTGCTCGACGGCGCCATCCGGGTCGGCGACCTGCTGGCCAAGTGCAAGGAATACGGGATGGACGCCGTGGCCATCACCGACCACGGCTCCATGTTCGGGGCGCTGGAGTTCTACGTCCAGGCCAAAAAGGCCGGAATCAAGCCCATCATCGGCTGCGAGTTTTATGTCTCCCCCAGCCACCGCTTCGACAAGTCGGCAAAAAGCGCGGGTAAGGCCGCCTTCCACCTCGTGCTCCTGGCCATGGACAATACCGGCTACCAGAACCTGCTCAAGCTGGCCAGCCTGGCCCAATTGGAGGGGTTCCACTACAAGCCGCGCATCGACCTGGAGGTGCTGGAGGCCCATGCCGAAGGGCTCATCGCCCTCACCGCCTGCCTGCACGGCGGCATCCCCATGCGCATCACCGCCGGCGACATGGAAGGCGCCCGGGAAGAGGCTCGCCAGCTCATGGCCCTGTTCGGCGACCGCCTCTATCTGGAGATGCAGGAAAACAATATCCCGGAACAGACGGTGGTCAACCAGGGGCTCAAGGAGCTTTCCAAGGAGATGGGCATCCCGCTGGTCGCCACCAACGACTGCCATTACCTCAACCGGGAAGAGGCCCAGGCCCACGAGGTGCTGCTCTGCATCCAGACCGGCAAAACCATGCACGATGCCAGCCGCTTCCGCTTCTCCACCGACGAGCTCTTCTTCAAGTCGCCCGACGAGATGAAAAGGGGTTTTGCCCACTCGCCGGAAGCCATCGCCGAGACCGTCCGCCTGGCCGAACGCTGCAATGTGGAGCTGAGTTTTGGCGAGTCCCACTTCCCCATCTTCCCGGTGCCCGAGGGCGAGACCCTTGACTCCCTGTTCGAGAAATCCGCCCTGGCCGGACTGGAAGAGCGGTTCAACGACATGCGGGAGATCGGCGAACTCACCCCGGAGATTGAAAAAACCTACCGCGACCGGTTGACCCACGAGATCGACGTCATCATCAAGATGGGCTTTCCCGGCTATTTCCTCATCGTGGCCGACTTCATCAACTGGGCCAAGGACCATGATATCCCCGTCGGGCCCGGTCGCGGCTCCGGCGCGGGCAGTCTGGCCGCCTATTCCCTGCGGATCACCGATATCGACCCCATCCCCTACGGCCTGATCTTCGAGCGGTTCCTGAACATCGAGCGCAAGTCCATGCCCGACTTTGACGTGGATTTCTGCCAGGAGCGGCGCGGCGAGGTCATCGAATACGTGCACCAACGTTACGGCGGCGAGGCGCATGTCGCCCAGATCGTCACCTACGGCTCCATGAAGGCCCGGGCCGTGATCCGCGACGTGGGCCGCGCCCTGGGCATGGCCTACGGCGACGTCGACCGCATCGCCAAGCTCATCCCGGAAGAGCTGAAGATCACGATCAAGAAGGCCATCGAGGCCGAGGCCCGCCTCCAGGAGCTGATCAAACGCGACCCCCAGGTGGAGGAACTTCTCCGGATCGCCCAAACCCTGGAAGGCCTCAACCGCCACACCTCCATCCATGCTGCGGGCGTGGTCATCTCGCCACGCCCCATGGTGGAATATCTGCCGGTCTGCAAGGGCCCAAAGGGCGAGGTGCTCACCCAGTACGACATGATCCACACCGAGATGACCGGGTTGATCAAGTTCGACTTTCTGGGCCTCAAGACCCTCACCGTCATCGACCGGGCCCTCAAGCTGATCGCGGCGGATATCGGGCATAAGCCCGACATCAACCGCATCCCCCTGGACGACACCAAGACCTACGACCTGTTGGCCAAGGGCGACGCCCTGGGGATTTTTCAGTTGGAAAGCTCAGGGATGCGCGGGTTGCTGATGAAGATGAAGCCCGAGGTCTTTTCCGACCTCATCGCCCTGGTGGCCCTCTACCGGCCCGGTCCGCTTGAATCCGGCATGGTGGATCAGTTCGTGGACACCAAGCACGGGAGGATGCAGGCCATCTATCCGTTGCCCCAGTTGGAGCCGATCCTCAAGGAAACCTACGGAGTTATCGTCTACCAGGAACAGGTCATGAAGATCGCCAATGTCCTGGCAGGCTATTCCCTGGGCGACGCCGACAACCTGCGCCGGGCCATGGGCAAGAAAAAGGCCGAGGTCATGGAGGCGGAGAAGGAGAAATTCCTGGCCGGGGCCAAGAAGAACAGTATCCCGGCTGACAAGGCCGAGTACGTTTTCGACCTGATGGCCAAGTTCGCGGGCTACGGCTTCAACAAGAGCCACAGCGCGGCCTACGCCCTGATCGCCTACCAGACCGCCTGGCTCAAGGCCCACTACCCTGCCCAGTTCATGGCCGCCCTGCTCTCCTGCGATGTGGGCAACACCGACAAGGTGGTGCGCTACATCACCGAGTGCCGGGACCACGAGATCGAGGTGTTGCCGCCGGACATCAACGAGTCGGACAAGGACTTTGCCGTGGTCAACGACCGCATCCGCTTCGGCTTGGCCGCGGTCAAGAACGTAGGTGGCGCGGCCCTGGACTCCATCATGGAGGTGCGGGCCGCGGACGGTCCTTATGGGGGGCTGGAGGATTTCTGCGACCGGGTGGATTCCCGCAAGGTGAACCGGCGGGTCATAGAAAGCCTGATCAAGGCCGGGGCCTTCGATTCCTTGGGCGCCAAGCGCTCCCAGCTCTTTGCCATCCTGGACATGGCCATGGAACAGGCCCAGTCCGCGCAACGGGATCGGTTAAGCGGCCAGATTTCGCTGTTCTCAGCCATGCCGCAAACGCAGGGCAGCAAGGCCAACGCCATCGACCTGCCCAACATCCCGGAATGGACCGAGAAAGAACGGCTCGGTTTTGAAAAAGAGACCGTGGGCTTCTACCTCACCGGCCACCCCCTGGACAACTTCCATCAGGAGATCATGGCCGTGGCCGACACCGACCTCACCGGCCTTGGCGATTGGGGCGACAACCAGCCGGTGCGCGTGGGCGGGTTAGTGCGGGAGTACAAGGATCACCGCAGCAAGAAAGGCGACCGCATGGCCTTCATCGTCCTCGAAGACCGGGCCGGAGCCGCCGAGGTGGTAGTCTTCCCCGAGGCCTTTGCCAAATCCGGCCATCTCCTCAACTCCGACGAGCCGCTCATCGTCCTGGGCACGGTCAAGCAGGAGGAACAGGGCGCCAAGATCATCGCCGAATCCGTGGACAGCTTAAGCGAGGCGCGGAGCAAATACACCAACGGCGCCCGCATCCTGCTCAAGTCCGATCAGGTGAGCCGACAGAAACTGGAATACCTGAAAACCAAGGTGCGCGAGTTCCACGGCACCTGCCCGGTTTCCCTGACCCTGCATTTTACCGGCCGAGGCGAGGTGGATATCGAGCCGCCCTCGGATTTCACCGTCCGGCCCTGCAAGGAATTCGATGCGGCAGTGGAAGGGCTGCTGGGCTATGCGGCGGTGATGTATCTGAAAACCAAGGCAGAGATCCAGCCCCGAAACGGCGGCAAAGGCGGGCGCTGGCGGCAGAGCGGACAGGGGTGAAGGTGTGCCAGCGCATGCCTCGCGCCGCGCACACCGAAAGTTCTCCCCCGTTTCCTCCCTGCCTATACCGCCATCAGAACCGCAGTTCCAGGCCCACTCCCCACTGATACGCCGAATGCCAGCGGCCCACCAAGGAAAGCGGCTGATTGATCAGGTAGGCGAGGCCGACACTCCCTTCCCATTTTTCGTGGGTGTCGTACTCAGCCTCACCCGTCAGCTTCAGGCGCGGGGTCAAGGGGAGATTTTTTTCAAGACTGAACCGAGCCCCGCCGTCCACATCGAGCCAGGCCCGCGACTCCACCATGAGCGGCAGCAGCGCGCTGATTCCGGCCACCCCGCGATGGTGCTCGATTTCATCCCGCTCGCCAAGGAGATCGAGGCCGACAAAGAGGCCGAAGAAGGTGTTCAACGGACGCTCCCAGGTGAAAAGCGTCTCCCATTCGGTCTCCTCCACCCGCTCCCATCCCGCCTCCCACGATGCGCTGAAGATCTGATGCCGGTCGGCGAGGGTGAGACCACCCTCGGTCATGGTGTTGAGCAGCACAGCCTCACCCCAGGCGAACCAGGTATTCTGGTGCAGCTTGGCCCGGCCGGCGAGCAATGCCGGATCGGCTGCAAAATCCTCGTAGTGGACGATCCGCGCCATGCCGCTTTCCATATGGTAGAGCAAGTGGCAGTGGAAGAGCCAGTCGCCGGGCTCGTCGGTATAGAATTCAATGACCGTGGTGGCCATCGGCGCCACATCCACGGTGTGCTTGAGCGGCGCCCGCGCATCATCCCGGCCGTTGAGCACCCGGAAAAAGTGACCGTGCAGGTGCATGGGGTGATGCATCATGGTGCGGTTGATCATGATGAAACGGGTCACTTCGCCTCCCCGGATCGTGATGGTGTCGTCCGGGGTGAGGGCAACATTGTTCATCTCCCAGACATAGCGCTCCATGTCGCCGTCCAGGGTGAGGCGGATCTCGCGGACGGGCTTGTCCTGCGCGAAGGCGGTGGGCTGGGCGGCGCGAAGGCGCTCGTAGGGCGGCCAGGGGCGGTCGGGGGCCATGCCGTCCATGGCCAGGGCCGAGGCGCCGGCGGCATCGGCGCCGAGCAGGGTGAAGTCGGTCGCGCCCTTCTTGCCGTTGGGGTTCATCACGGATAGCGGCGCCGGCATCCCATGGCCGCCGTGGCCGTGCTCCATGGCCGGCGAGGGCGGTCCTCCGTGCAAGACTCCGTGATCCGTCTCGCTGGCCGGCGCGGCAGAAGAATGGTCCATGGCCCCGTGATCCGAGGGTTCAGCCATGGGTGCCATGTCATGCATATTCATCATGCCGGGCTGATCAAAGCGGCCGGCTGCCACCGCCTCATCAGCCATGCCCATTCCCCCGGCCGGTGTGAGGGCGAACACCTCCTTGAGACCGAGATGGCCCATGGTCTGATACAGGTTCGGCCTGGGCACGTCCGGCGCCGGGCGGAGCGAGCCTTCGCCGAGCCAGACCGAGGCGAAGCCGGAACCGTCGTGGGCCGTGGCCCGGAACTCGTAGGCCCCGTCGGCCGGCACCGTGATCAGCACATCGTAGGTTTCAGCCACGGCCATGAGCAGCCGCTGTTCGCCCAGCGGCTCCACCGCCAGGCCGTCGGCCGCGACAATGGTCATCGGCCCCCCGGCAAATTCGAGGTGGAAATAGGTGGTGGCGGAGCCGTTCACCAGCCGCAGCCGCAGGGTCTGCTCCGGCGCGGCCGGAAGCGCGATTTCCTGCTGGCCGTTGGCAAGGAAGCGGTCATAGGCCACATCGGCGATGTCCATGGGCGGCATGCGCTGGAGTTCGCGCTTCAGAAAATCCCCCAGCATGCCGAGCCGAGCGGCGCCCAACAGACTCTGGCCGCTGCCCTTGGCCACCGCGTACCAGTCGCTGCCGCGCTTCAGGGTGCGCAGCACCGCATGGGGATCCTCGTCGGTCCAGTCGGAAAAAAGAATCACCTGTTCCGGCGCCTCCGGGGCGACGCTTCCGCGCGGGGCGATGACAATGGCGCCGTAGAGGCCGCGCTGCTCCTGGAGACCGGAGTGGGAATGGTACCAGTAGGTGCCGCTTTGACGGAGGGGAAATTCGTAGGTAAAGGTGGCGCCGGGCCCAATGGGCGGGAAACTGACGTAGGGCACGCCGTCCATGCCCGGCGGCACCAGCAGGCCGTGCCAGTGGATCGAGGTCTCGGTCGCCAGGCGGTTATGGACCCGGATGCGGGCAAGGTCGCCCTCGGTGAAGCGCAGAACCGGGCCGGGAATGGCGGTGTTGATGGTCATGGCCTTGGTGGGCTGACCGGTGATATTGACCTCCTGTTCGGCAATGAAGAGGTCATATTCAACGGTGGCGGCAAAAAGCGGCGGGGCGGAAATGAGAGCCAGCAAAACCAGGAGCGCGGCAAGAGAGGATCGCATGACATACCTCCATATAGTTCGTGTTTCCTGTCAGCCTATCACACACTTCAACGTCCGGACGCCACAAGGGATTCCACCCTTCCCGGCCCTTCTTCCGCTGATGCATTTCCGTCCGGCGCCGGGCACAAAATCAGGTTATTTGGACAAGGGCTCCACAATGACGGGGATGTCCCGCTCGGCTTCGTTAGTAAGGGCGGAGCCGTCCTTCCGCAGGTTCTCGGGTTCGCCCACTCCGGGCATCTCCGTGCGCACCTGCTCTTCGGAAACCTTGGGCTTCGCCTCCCCTGCGGGGCCGACAACGGGCTTCTCGCCAGCCGGCTCCCGGGCAGGGCTTGCCTTCTGTGGCACGGGAGCCGCTTCCTTGCCGGGGGTGATTACACCCGTCTCCTCCGCCGGTTTCTTGACAGGGCTTGGCTGCTCCCGCACAGGGGGCTCCCTGTCCGGGACGACCATCTGTATCGGTGGTTCCTCCGCCTTTTCTTCCGAAAGGCCCAGCGGGGATTTCCGGGCCTTCAGGCGTGGATCCTCGGCTTCGACACAGGTAAAATAGAGTTCATAGGAGACCATGTCGATGCCCAGGCTGCTGCCGTACTGAAAAATATTCTTCACGAAAAGGTACTGTTTCTTCTCTTGCGCACAACGATCAGTGGCCCTTTGCACTGTTTCGCGAATAATTTTTTTAGAGGTGCCCCAGGCACTGATCCGGTACACATCGGGTCCCATTGTCTCGGGCGGGACCGATCGCACCGGGGCGCAACCATTGGTCATGAGGGCTGCGGCGCCAAACAGAATAAGAAAAAATATCTTTTTCATCCAAAGATTGATCCCAAAAGAGGTCAGGGCTGCAGACGAAGAGTACCACATGGGAACGGCCGGGAAAAAGAAAAAATATCCTCACAAACCCAGCACCGTCTCCCGGTCCGGTTCAACCGGCGCATCGGTCACCACACTGAAAGCATGGACGACAACCGTGTGGCCGCTTTCGGTTTCCACATTCACCCGCCATTGCCCCGGAGCCACTTCCTGCTTGTAGGTGTAGCCGCGAAAACCGCCATCACGCCCGCCAAAGAGGCCGAATCCCATGCGGGAAACAGTAACCCAACCGCGAAAGGGATCATAATGCTCCCAGCGGTGATAGAGGCGGGTGCTTAACCCTCCCGGCGCAAAAACCGAGGAAACGCAGTACAGCCGCTCTCCCGGGGCAAGATGCACCTGGTGCGACAAATCCCGCCAGAATACCCACCAGGGTGCTTTTTCCAGGGTGAGGCGATACTCGTCCGCCACCCGCTCAAAATTTCGCCCCACCTGAATATCCCGCTTCACCAGGGGAACCGGCGGGATCATATCCAGGGGATACGCCACCGCCAGCATAACGGCTATAACCCAAACCGGCGCCGCCCGGCCGGGACACCCGGGCGTTTTCTTGCGCAGCCAGTGGGTGAGACCCGCCCCGGCAAGGGTGCTGAGATAAAACCAGACCATACTGATGCTGCCGGCCAGAAACGGCAGGAGAAAATTGAACAGCAGCATGGCGCAGAGCCCGAACAGCGCCCAGGTGAGGGTAAAACGGCTGTACTTGCCGTCAAAAAATTCGTTGGCCACCAGCAGCCCGCCAAGGCCAAGGGACCACAGCATGGCGGCCAGATGGCTGGAACTCTGGAAATAGAGGATGAACAGCGCGCTGAACAGCCCGCCGAAAAGAAACTGGAGCAACAGGTACGGCGCGCGTTCCAGCCAGGAGGAAAAAGAAGATGCATCCTGCACGCTATCTGTAGAGGCAGTTGCGCCCAGAATGTGACGCCGGTGCCCCAGCCACCAGAGGATTACGGCTGCACAGGCGAGGTAGCCGGAGAGGAGCCAGAGATCCAGGGGCGTTACAGCCCGGCCGATGGTGAGCGCATCCCACGAAAATCCGCCGAAAAAGGCGAGGACCGGAAGATAGGCGCGGAGATGTGCAAATCTGGTTTTCACGAATACGTCCCGCAGCACGGCAAGGAATTGCCCGTTGCCCTATCGCTTCAACTGCAGGGTGGGCTTGTTGCCGAGCACCAGCTTGAGCCAGTCGTAGCCGAAGGTGAGCAGGGCCTCGTCATCGGTCTCGATGAGGCGTTTGCGGGATTTGTCCAACCGGTAGAGATTGAGCAGGTTGTGCTCGGCCACATACCGGCGGAAACGATCGATATTGTAGCAGACCATGAAGGCCAACTGCTGCCTGGGGCCAGCCGCGCCCTCGCTCTGCCAGGGGTTTGAGGAAAAAAGGGTGTCCATCTCGGCCCAGAGATCATCCATGGCGTTGTAGTAGACCAACTGCTGATCGCGGAGCCATTCCTTCACCGTCCACTCCTTCTGCTCCTGATGCCCCAGACAGTAGGAGTGATCGGTCATAAAATAATAGGCACGGGGCTGGCCCCGCTCCGGGTTGCGGTCAATGGCCCGTTCCAGGGGATAGGTGCGGCAGGCGGAAGGACGGTCCTCATAGACGAGGCACCCCCGTTCCGGATCGAGAAACGGGCAACTGTTTTCCGCGTCATCCCGCATCCGCATGACAATGGCGGGAAAGAGCGGGTTGGCCCCCTGGGCCACGCCGGTGTATGTGTTGAGCAACTCCTCCGAGGTGATCCCCAGCCTTTTTTTCAAGCGGATGAGATCGTAGGGATAGAGAAACAGGATCAGCTTCCGGCAGCAGCGGGTGAAGCAGGGAACCTCGGGGTTGCAGGCAAAGGGAAACGGGGAGTCGCCCAGGGGCTGCATGCCTTCGGGGAATTTTTTCAGGTCGGTCATCATTTTTTTCCTGGTGCAATATGCGGGCAGCGCGGTAACAATACAGTGGGCGGCATGGCTTTCCCATGCCTGAAACGATCGCGCAAAGTACCATCCCGCCGCCAAAAGGTCAACCCGGATGCCACAACCACAACCCTGTTCCCTGCGCGCCCTGCTTCCAGCCCTGGCCCTGCTGCTGCTTGTCTCGGCCTGCGCCCCAAGGCTGCGGACCGCGGCCTGGGTGGTCCGTTTCGATCTGGACAGCCCGGCGAAGATTGCCGCCCTCTGCCCGCAGGCGAAGCAGGCAGGGCTTGACCACCTGCTGGTGCAGGTCCGGGGGCGGGCCGACGCCCTGTACCGAAGCGAGCTCGCGCCTCGGGCCGGGAATCTGGCCCAGGCCCCAACGGATTTCGACCCCCTGGCGCAGTTGCTCACGGAGTGCGCTCCCCTGTCCCTCCATGCATGGCTCAATGTTTTTTATCTCTGGGGCGGCGACACCCCGCCGGAATCCCCGGACCACCCCGGACACCCCGGCCAGCCCTGGATCCTCTCCGACAACACCGGGCGGCCGGTTTCCGGCTATTCCGCCCGGGAAAAACGGCTGGGCTGGATCGAAGGCAGCTATGCCGACCCGGCTTCCGCGGAATACCGCGCCCTGTTCGTCGCAGTGGTCCGGGAATTGCTGGCCCGTTACCCCGTGGCCGGCATCCATCTTGACTTCATCCGCTACCCTGGCCCGGGCTACGGGAAAAGCGACCCGCTTGCCGAACAATTTGAACGATCCCATGGAGTTGACCCCAGGCTTCTGCCGGAGCGAATCCACGCTGGAACCGTAACCGACTGGCTTGAAGGGAAACAGTCGCCAACGGACCGGGTCCTTACCACGGCAGCGCTGTTCTGGAACGAGTTCCGCGCAGGCCAGGTCACCCAGCTTCTTCGGGAGGTCCGGCAGGCTGTAGACCACAGCGGCGCAACCGGGATAGTCCTTTCCGTTGCCGTCTTTCCCGAGCCCGCGGCCGCCTATCTGGAAAACGGCCAGGAATACCAGGCCTGGGCCGCGGAGGGGCTGGTGGACAGACTGTATCCAATGGCCTATTTCGGGGATGCCGAACGGGTGAACGCCCAGCTCCGGGAGATTACCGCGACCACCCCCCGTCCCTCACAGGTCAGCCTCTGGGCCGGACTGGGCGCTTTAGGCAAAAACTCCGCCCAGCTCGGCAGGGAGGCGCGGATCGCCGGAGAAAACGGCTATGAGGGGGTCGCCCTCTTCAGCCTGGGGCATCTCCTGAAAAAAAATGCTGCTTTGGCCGGGGCCGAGGCGGTGCGGGCTCCCCGCCTGTCTCCTGTCCGCAAAGCCGAGCCGGGCGATACAAAACTCCTTGCCTCCGCCCCGCCCGAACTTCTCCCCCCGAACATGTCTGCCCTGAAAAGCATCGCCTGCAAGGCTCTGGGCGGATTTCCCCCCCAAAAGGGCCTGGAGGCCAAACTGGCCTTGCGCTTGCAGGAGTATGATCACGCCCGGCAACACAGCATCCCCAAAACCCTCAACCAACTGAAAAACGGCCTGATCACTGTGCCGGAGCGCCTCACCCTGGGCGGTATTTTCCGCTACGCCAGTCCCATGGACAGCCCCGCCCGCTGGCAGGAGCAGGAAGTCGTCTGTGAAAAAGCCCGGCAAAGGCTGCTGGCCGGGGAAGAGCTGGCCGCGGTGGCTGAAGAGCTGTCCCAGGACAGCAGCAAAACCTTGGGCGGCCTGCTTGCCCCCCGTTTTCTCGACCTGCTCGATCCCCAGGATCAGGAGCTTGCCCAACTGCTCCCGCGGGAAATCAGCCGAGTCATGCGGGTTGCCAACGGCTTCTGGTGCTACCGGCTCGAAGACAAAGGACTCGGCAGAGGGATGACCTTTGCGGAGGCGCCCTGGGAAGCGAAGCGAATCCTCTTCCGCCGGGGGCTGGGGGATATGTTGGAAGCAGGAACCGGACGGGGACTATAACCCTAGCAGGGTGTTGAAAAATTCGTTTTTCAACACCCTGCGTGAGATCAAACAGAATTCACTTCTGGCCGAGCGTGGTAAAAAAAGCCAGGACGGCTTTTTTTTACATCCTGCTAGCTATGGATGAACACATATTCCCTGTCGTTGAAGATGATCTTCAGCCGCCCGCCATGATTCTCGCCATACACCTCCCATCCCGGCTTCCCCTTGATCTCGCACTGCACGCAGCCCGGAGAATGGCTTTGCCGGCGCGCATCGGACCAGGCCAGGCAATCGGTTTCAGCGTTCTCTTGCCGGGCAATGATTTTCGCCATGCTCCGGGCCGTTTCAAAATCAAGGTCCGCCCCGGTGATTGCAATCAAAATGTCTTTCATGCTACTATCCCTCCGTTGAAGAATGCCTCGCTTTCTCTCAGAAAAACAGGGCAACGCCCGTTACGCAACAAAAACCAGAGCCAAGGCCTCCCATGAAACTGCGGACCATCATCTTCATCATCCTCCTTGCCCTTGGCATCCTGCCCATCCTCAGCCTGGTGGGAGTCAATCTCCGCGCCCACATCAACCAGCACGAAACAGTGGAGACAAAACGGACCGCCGCCGCTGCCGAAAGCAGCTTTGTTTCCCTCAATGCCAGGGTGAAATGCATCAAAAAAAGCCTCCTCCAGGCAGCCGCCACCCCCTTGAGCGCCGGGCTCACCCCCTCCTCCCTGGACCCTGCCGGTCGCCAACGGCTTGCAGAGTTGCTCCGGGGGCAGTTGAACACGGAAAAGATGATCCTCGGCGTTCGTCTGCTCGATCCCTCGGGCAACCAACTGATTTCTCTCCGCAGAAACAGCGATTCCCTGGAAGCCGCCCCCACCGAAGCGGCACATGCCGAAGCACAATCCCAGCTCCTCCAGAAAGGGCTGGCGCTTAAAACATCCGAGGTCGACACGCTCCTGACCGGGGATCAGGCCGATCCCGCCGCCAACCGCCTGAGTCTTGCGACCCCGATTCCCGGAACGGAGGACGGCGCGGCCGGGGTGCTCATCCTGGATCTTGCCCCGGATCTGTTACTCGATGCCCATGTCGATGCCTGCCGGGTAACGCCCGCTGGCATCATTGTCCATGCCCCGGCCACCTTTCCCGATCTGGAGCCGATGCACCCGGTCACTCCCGGCGCCGACCTCCTTGCCCTTTTCCCCGATCTTGCCTCCCATCTTGCGGAGAACCGCCCCTTTGTCTGGGAGAACGGCTCCGGCCAAAGCCTTATCTGGCTGCCGCTCATTTTCAACGACAATCTTCCCCCGGCCCTGTGGCTGGGCACGCCGGTGGATCGCAGCGCGGCCAGGGAATGGAAGCTTTCCCTGATTTATAACATCGTCGGGATCGTAATCACCATCGCGGTCATCGTTTCGCTCATTGCCAACGCCATCGCCCAAAAAATCGACCGGATCAAGGACGCCATCCTCACCGGCCTGGACTCCATTCTGAACAAGGGGCAGGAAAACGTGCAATTCAATTGGACCGGCCCCCGCGAGGTGGTCAACCTGGCCGAGGAGCTCACCACCCTGGCCAGCCGCTATGCGATCACCCGCACCCGGCAGCAGGAGGCGGAAGCCGACCTGCGCCAGAGCGAGGACAAGTTCAGAAACCTCACCGCCTCCGCCCAGGACGCCATCGCCATGATGGACCACCACGGCAATATTTCCTACTGGAACGAGGCCGCCGCCGAGATCTTCGGCTTTTCCGCCGCCGAGGCCCTGGGCAAGCCGATCCACACCCTGATTTCCCCGCGTCTTTCCGAATACGGCCAGCGGGACGCCGTCGCGGATAAGCCGATGAGCGACGGGCCCATCCGCGAAACCATCGAGCTGATCACCAGACGCAAGGACGGTTCGGAACTGCCCATCGAGCTTTCGCTTTCCGAGGCCCGGATCAAGGATAAGTGGAACTCCATCTGGATCATCCGGGACATCACCGAACGCAGGCGGGCCGAGGATGAAACCAGGCTCCAGCAGCAGCAGTTGGTCCAGGCGGACAAGATGATCTCGCTGGGGGTGCTCATCTCCGGGGTGGCCCATGAGATCAACAACCCCAACAGCATCGCCATGCTGAACACCTCCATGCTCTTCAAGGCCTGGGAAAGCGCCAAGCCGATCCTCGACGAATACTACCGCGAACACGGCGACTTTCTCATTGCCGGGCTGCAATACAGCGAGATGTGCGAGCAGATCCCCCGCCTTTTCCTCGAACTGGAGGAAAGCGCCCGGCGGATCAAGAATATTGTCCATGATCTCAAGGATTACGCCCGCCAGGACACCAGCCGCCACATGGAACCGGTGGAGATCAACGAGATCGCCAAAGCGGCGGTGCGCCTCAACCACAACAAAATCAAAAACGCCACCCGGAAATTCAGCACCGATCTGGCACCCAACCTGCCGCCCATCCGGGGCAACAGGCAGCGGCTGGAGCAGGTACTGATCAACCTGATTCAGAACAGTTGCGAGGCCCTGACCAATCCGGAGGCGGCCATATCCATCGCCTCCCGCCATGACGCGGACAACGACGAAGTGGAGGTGCGCGTCCACGATCAGGGCACCGGCATCGCCCAAGAGATCATCAATCAGATAACCGACCCCTTCTTCACCACCAAGCGTTCATATGGCGGCACCGGCCTCGGCCTCTCGGTTTCCGCCGGGATCATCAAGGAGCACCAGGGCAGACTGCGCTTTGCCTCAAGCCCGGAAGCAGGCACCACCGCGACTCTCTCCTTTCCGGTCTGGCGGGAGAAAGCATCGGCACCGCCCCCCCCCAAAGCCGGGTGACAAAATGGCGCAAGCCGGGTAGGGTAAGCAGCTCGCCCAGCCCTCCGCTCGGCAGGAAATTTCAGGAGGATTTTTTCCCATGGATAAACAGCTCTCCCCGGTTCGGCCCATCCTGCTGGTTGACGATGAAGAGGCCTGGCTGCACAGCTTCAGCCTGACCCTGCGCTCCGTGGGCTTGAGCAATATCCGCTGCTGCGCCGACAGCAGCAAGGTCATGGAGATTTTGGCCAACGAGGAGATCGGGGTGATCGTCCTGGATCTCACCATGCCCCACCTTCCGGGAGAAGAATTGCTGCCCCGGATCGTGCGCGAGCACCCGCAGATCCCGGTGATCATCATCACCGGCCTCGATCTGGTGGACACCGCGGTGCGGTGCATGAAACTCGGGGCCTTCGACTACTACACCAAGGTCAGCGAGGAGACCCGCCTCATTGCCGGGGTGCGACGGGCCGTCGACCTGAGCCGGTTGCGCCAGGAAAACGACCTGCTCAAGGAACATTTCCTCAAGGACAAGCTGGACCGCCCCGAGGCCTTCAGCCGGATCACCACCCACAACAAGAGGATGCGCTCCATCTTTCAGTACATGGAATCCATTGCCGACACCAGCGAGCCGGTGCTGATCTCCGGCGAAACCGGGGTGGGCAAGGAGCTCATCGCCCAGGCCCTGCATGTGTTGAGCAACCGCAAAGGCGAGTTTGTCCCGGTCAATGTGGCGGGCCTCGACGACACCATGTTCTCCGACACGCTGTTCGGCCACAAGAAGGGGGCCTTCACCGGGGCGGACCAGACCCGGAGGGGGCTCATCGAGCAGGCCGCGGGGGGCACCCTGTTTTTGGATGAAATCGGCGACCTTTCCCAGCTTTCGCAAACCAAGCTGCTCCGCCTCCTTCAGGAGCGGGAGTTTTTGCCCCTGGGTTCGGACATCCCCAAACGCACCGATTGCCGGATGATCTTCGCCACCCACCAGAACCTCCAGGAGATGCAGGAAAACGGCGGTTTCCGCAAGGACCTCTACTACCGGCTCCATGCCCACCGCATCCATATCCCTCCCTTAAGGGAAAGGCTCGACGACCTGCCCCTGCTGGTCGATCATTTCTTCGAGGAGGGTGCGGTCCGGCTCAATAAGAAAAAACCAGGCTTTCCCAAGGAGCTGATCACCCTGCTGGGCACCTATGATTTCCCCGGCAATATCCGGGAGCTCCAGAACATGGTCTTTGACGCCATGAGCACCCACAAGAATCGCACCCTGTCCATGGATGCCTTCAAGGACTACCTCCGGCTCAGAAGACCCAACCTGGAAGAGGAGGTCAAAAAACACCCGGAAACCAGGACCCCGTTTGCCGATCTCCCGCATCTCCCCTCCATCAAGGAGGCGAGCTACCTCCTGGTGCTGGAGGCGCTGAACCGGGCCAACGGCAATCAGGCCATTGCCGCGGAGATGCTCGGCATTACCCGTCAGGCCCTCAACTGGCGACTCAAACAGGCGGACCGGGGTGAGTGAGGAAATAGCCGCCGTCAGCACCCAGCTCTCAGCACTCTGCACTCAGTTCTTCAGCGCAAATTTACTTGCACCCCATTGTCCGCAATCCCCTGCCAGATGAAAACAGTATTCTGAATAATTCCAAAGAGATATCACAAAAACACCACCCCTGGCACTTATCTTGCTTCTACTTACACAAAGCATTGCAAGCCCCTTTTTGGGAGCAAAACAATTTTACACTGTGGAGCGCATGGCCACACAACACATCCTTCTCACGGAAAACAGGCTCAATCTGCAGCACAGCCTCGGCCTCATGCTCAAACAGGCGGACTACCGCGTCAGCCTTGCGGAAAACACGGAGGCAGCCGTTGCGCTGCTCAAGACCTTGGCCTGCACCCGGGATCCCGTTGATTTGCTGATCGTTGATCTCGATTCGGCCTCGCCGGAGGCATGCGCCGCCTTCATGCATGCCCTGTCCGGAAGCGCCATTGCCATCCCCTATCTCGTCCTGGCGGAAGATATCCGCGAGACAACGGGCGATGCCTTAAAAAAACACGGCTGCCTGGCCTGCATCACCAAGCCATTCGAACCGGCAACCCTGCTCCGGAGTGTGCAAGAGGCTCTGGACCGACTGAAACAACAAGACGGACACCAACCAGGGAGGAAACCAGAGATACCCAGTACCGAATGCCCCACGAACCAACCCGGATAATCATCATTATTTCAAGGAGAACGATTATGCACAACAAACCGTTACGCAGATGGATTCCGTTCCTGCTCATTACCGGGCTTCTCGCGGGCGGCCCGAGCCTTTCCGGCTCGCCGGCCTTTGCCGCCGGCCATGCCCCGCAGGCAGCAGCCCAGGAGGCCAACGCCTTTACCGGCAAGATCACCGGCAAATCCAACAAGGCCAAAACCATCTCCATCGAGGTGAAGGGCAAGAACGAATTCCTCAAATTCGACGACACAACCAAGGGTCTGGAACACGCCGTTGAAGGCGAGGCCGCGATCGTCAAGTTTGAACTGCGCGGGGCTGACCGCTTCGCCACCTCCGTCGAGCCCAAGCTCGCCACTCTCCCGCCGGGAGTAACGGAGATGAAGGTCGATGAGCTTGCCAAGCTCATTGCCATGGGCCCGGAAGAGGGCAATTATGTGCTGATCGATTCCCGTCCTGCCGCCCGCTACCACGAGGGACACATCCCCACAGCCATCTCGCTTCCCGACACGGTGCATATGGAAACCGGCGACGCCCACCTGCCCGCCGACGCCCGCCTGAAGAAGACCACCCTGATCTTCTATTGCGGGGGCTTCACGTGAGGCATGAGCCCTAAATCCGCCGGTCTGGCGAAAAAAATGGGTCACACCGATGTACGCGTATTCCTTGCAGGCACCCCCGGCTGGAAAAAAGCCGGCAAGAGCGTCACCGCCTCGGAAAAATTTGTCAAAACCGACAACATCGTCCTGGTGGATCTGCGCTCCAAGGAAGAATACGAAGCGGGCCATATTCCTAGGGCGCACAACATCCCCCTGGCCTCTCTGGCCGCAAAGGAGGACGCTCTCCCGCTCAAAGCCCCTGTCGTGGTCTATGCCAACTCATTTCTTGAGGCGCAGCAGGGCTATGACATAATGAAAAAATGGGGCGTCAAATCCGGCTCCATCTGGCCGGGCGGGGTTACATCCTGGACGAACAAGGGCAACAAGCTGGCCACCGGCCACACCCCTGCCTCCATCTCCTGGACCAGGAAACTTGGCAAGAACGAGGTCAGCGCAGCCGAGTTCAAAAAGGCATTGGAAGGCAGCTCCAACCAAGTGATCTTGGATGTCCGCACCAAGGATGAAGTGAAGGAATGCTCCTTCAAGAATGCCTTGACCATTCCGCTGGATGAGATCGAAAAGCGGATCGGCGAACTGCCCAAGGACAAGGAGATACTGATCCATTGCACCACCGGAGCCCGGGCGGAAATGGCCAGAGCCGCTCTGGACAAAGCGGGCTTCAAGAGCCGCTTCCTGCTTTCCGATGTGGAATGCTCAGGAAGCGATTGTGTGATCAGCGAATAATCCCCCCTGCTCCTTAAGAAACAACTGCTACCCCGCAGTTGTTTTGCAGTGCGAGGCCCTGCCGGAACCATCTCCGGCAGGGCCTTTTTTATAACTATCTACTCAAAAAACCCTCGCTATCTGCAAAAAGAAGGACATTGCCCACACTAGGATATGCTAAAAAAATTGTCGAGATCCCGCATTGAAACATTTCCATGACTGCGCCTACACTTAATAAACCCAGCCTTTTCCTTGACAAGGAAAAACACTTCCTGGGATACTAAAAAAGTGCTGAAGAAGGAACTAGTCGATTTTCCCCTCCGTTTCACTCCACTTGTGAGTGCCCACCCCAACAAGAGGCACAACTATGGAAAAGGAAAAAGCCCTCTTCTTTGCCGTCAAGGATTGCGCACTAATCACCATCGCCACCGGTCGGAAGGCCGTAAATCTTGCCGAACTGCGGGACAATCTGCAGTTGGTCAACACGGCCAGCATCTACCACCATTTCTGGGGCGGCCTCCTGGTCCCCCGCTTTGAGGAGCGCGAATTCCACAACGATTTCGCCGGCTGGGTCCGCCACAGCCTGCGCGAACCCGAACTGGCCGAACGGTTGGCCGCCATCGATCCCGGGGAGGCCGAAAACGTGGAGGCGATCCGGCAGGAACTCCTGGAGATCATCGAAGAGTGTCTGGAGCAAAGTGAAAACGCACACTGGATGCCTGCGGCCAGGCAGTTCGAGTTCCTCCGCGGCCAACTGGTGGTTTTTGACACCCACCGCCGTCTGGAAAAACCCGCCGACCTGGCCGAGCAGATCCCCAAGATGTCCACCAGCAGCATCTTCTACCATTTCATCGATGCCCGCAGCCGGATGCCGGAAAGCAGCGACGATTTCCGTTTCTGGCTGACCGGCTACGGGGCGGAATACCAGGACCTCTGTGCGAAGCTGGCCGCCATCGATCCCTTCTTTTCCAGCCTCAGTCAGATCCGCCAGGAGCTGGCCGAACTTTTCAGCGCCTATTTCGCGGGAGGTGTTGCATGAGCAGCCTGCTCGAATCCTATGCCGCCATAACCGGTCCCGATGTTATCGATCATCTCCGTCAGCTGGCGGAATCCTTGCGCGGCACAAAGGTTGTCCATGTCAACTCCACCCGGATCGGAGGCGGGGTGGCCGAGATTCTGGAAAAATTAGCGCCGCTTTCCAACGAACTGGGTCTTGATACCAGCTGGGAGGTGATTAGCGGGGGAGAGGAATTCTACCAGTGCACCAAGTCCATGCACAATGGACTGCAAGGCAACCGGGTGCAAATCAACGCCGCCCTTCTGGCCGCTTACGAGCAGGCCAATGAAGCCAACGCCGAAATCCTGCGGGAAAAACTTTCCGAGGCGGATTTCGTTTTTATCCACGACCCGCAACCTGCCGGCCTTCTCGCCCATTGTCCGAACCGTCGCGGGAAATGGGTCTGGCGCTGCCACATTGATGCCAGCCACCCCTACCGCCCGGTGTGGAAATATCTGCGCAAAATGGTGGACCGGTACGATGCCAGCATCTTCTCCCTGCCGGCCTTTGCCCAGCCGCTGCAGCATCCGCAATACATCATCCCGCCCAGCATCGATCCCTTGAGCGACAAAAATATCGAGCTGTCGCAAGAGGAGGTGAACCGCGTCAGGGCCGAGTTCGATCTTGATCCGGCCCGGCCCCTCCTGGTGCAGGTCTCCCGCTTCGACCGTTTCAAGGATCCGGTGGGCGTCATCCAGGCTTACCGGCTGGCCAAAAAATTCATCCCCAGCCTGCAGCTGGTTCTTGCCGGCGGCGGGGCCAGCGACGACCCGGAAGGGGACATCGTCCTCGCCGAGGCACGGGAGATGGCAAACAACGATCCGGATGTCCACATCCTTCTGCTGGCGCCGGACGCCCACCGCACCATCAACGCCCTGCAGCGGGCCGCGGATATCGTCCTGCAAAAATCGACCAAGGAGGGTTTCGGGCTCACGGTTACTGAGGCCATGTGGAAGAGCAAGCCGGTGATCGGCGGCGACACTGGCGGCATCCGGCTGCAGGTCATCAACTACCACACCGGTTTTCTGGTGCACACCCCGGAAGGGGCGGCCCTGCGCATCCGCTACCTCCTGCGGCAGAAAACGCGGATGCAGGAGATGGGGATCAAAGGCAAGGAGTATGCCCGGGAAAATTTCCTCTTGACCAGGCATCTCCGCGAATACCTCACTCTCATGGTCGGACTGCGCCACAAGGACGAGTACCGCATAGAACTGAACTGAGCCGCCGCGACAACAACGGCGAGGGGACCATATGCATCGAAAAATGGCGGTCTGGCCAGGCAATCCATACCCGCTCGGCGCCACTTGGGACGGCGAGGGAGTAAACTTCGCCATTTTTTCCGAACATGCCGACCGGGTGGAGCTCTGCCTTTTTGATCGACGTGGCCGGACGGAAGTCGAGCGCATCAACCTGGCCTGGCAAACCGACCAGGTGTGGCACTGTTACCTGCCCGAAGCGCGGCCCGGCCTTCTTTACGGCTACCGGGTCCATGGCATTTATGCCCCGAAACGGGGATTGCGCTTCAACCCGGCCAAGCTGCTCCTTGATCCGTATGCCAAAGCGATAGCCGGCAAGCTCCGCTGGCATGACGCCTTGTTCGGCTACCGGATCGGCAGCCCTCTGGCCGATCTTTCCTGCGACCGGCGCAGCAGCGCCTCGTTCATGCCCAAATGCCAGGTGATCGATCCGGCCTTCACCTGGGGCGATGACCGGCCGCCCCACACCTCCTGGCACAATACCATCATCTACGAACTGCACCTCAAAGGCTTTACCTGCCTCCACCCCCGGATCCCCAAGGAGTTGCGCGGCACTTACGCCGGACTCTCCTCGGCGCCGGCAATCGATCACCTCAAACGGCTGGGCATTACGGCGGTGGAACTGATGCCGGTGCATGCCTTTGTCGATGAACGTCATCTGGTGGAAAAAGGGCTCGGCAATTATTGGGGCTACAACTCCATCGGCTTCTTTGTCCCGGACAGCCGCTATTCAGCCTACGGTCAGATCAGCGAATTCAAAACCATGGTGAAAACCCTGCACTCGGCGGGCATCGAGGTCATTCTCGACGTGGTTTACAATCATACCGCCGAAGGCAATCAGCTGGGTCCGACCCTCTGCTTCCGAGGCATCGACAACCTTGCCTATTACCGCCTGGAGCCCGAGAACCAGCGCCACTATATGGATTTTACCGGCTGCGGCAACACCCTGAACATGCTCCACCCCCGGGTGCTGCAACTGATCATGGACAGCCTGCGCTACTGGGTCCTGGAGATGCACGTGGACGGCTTCCGCTTCGATCTGGCCTCGGCTCTGGCCAGGGAGCTGTACGAGGTGGACCGGCTGGGGGCTTTTTTCGATATCATCCACCAGGATCCGGTGCTTTCCCAGGTCAAGCTGATCGCCGAGCCTTGGGATCTCGGGGAAGGCGGCTATCAGGTGGGCAACTTCCCCCCGGGCTGGACAGAATGGAACGCCAAATACCGGGATACGGTGCGCGCCTATTGGAAAGGGGAAGGCGGCAAGATCGGCGAGTTGGCCTACCGGCTCACCGGCTCCAGCGATCTCTACGAACATGGGGGCAGGCGCCCCTATGCCAGCATCAACTTCGTCACCTGCCATGACGGCTTCACCCTGCACGATCTGGTCAGCTACAACCAGAAACACAACGAAGCGAATTTCGAAGAAAACCGGGACGGCGAGACAAACAACCACAGCTGGAACTGCGGCGCCGAAGGGCCAAGCGCCGACCCGCAGATCAAGGCGCTGCGGGCTCGCCAGAAACGCAACTTCCTCGCCAGCCTCTTCCTCTCCCAGGGGGTGCCCATGCTCCTTGCCGGAGACGAGATGGGCAGAAGCCAGCAGGGCAACAACAACACCTATTGCCAGGACAACCCCTTAAGCTGGCTGGACTGGACCCTGGCAGCCGAACAGGATGAGCAGATGAATTTCGTTCGTTTTCTGATCGCCCTGCGCAAGAAGCATCCCGTCTTCCATCGCCGCCACTTTTTCCAAAGCCGCCTGATCACAGGCGGCGGTGTCAGGGATATCATCTGGTTGACTCCGGCGGGTACGGAAATGACCGACGAGGAATGGCAACATGCCTTTGCCCGTTGCCTGGGGCTCTTCCTGGCCGGCGACCGTCTGGAAGAAGAGGACGACAAAGGCAACCCCATCATGGACAACAGGTTTCTCCTGCTGGTGAACGCCCATCACGAAACCATCCCCTTTACCATCCCGGACCTGGCTCCAGTAACCCGCTGGCGAGTCCGGCTGGACACCGGAAGCTCGGACGGCAGCCCCGGAGAAAAGCGGCTCTGGACTGCCAAAGACCGCTACCCGCTGCTCGGCCGCAGCCTGGCTCTCCTGATGGAGTCCGGGGGGCGGGAAACGGATCGCCATGACCAGACGCCGTGAGCACCGGATGGCATTCGGGGCTGCGCTCCTGCCTTCCGGCGCGGTGCGCTTCCGCCTCTGGGCCCCGGAAAGCGAAAAGATTTCCCTCTGTCTTGACTGCCGGGGGAAAAAGAAATTTCTTCCCATGCTCCGCCTGGAATCGGGCTGGTTTGAGCGGCAAACGGCGGATGCCGGACAAGGCAGCCGCTACAGCTTTCAGCTCGCCTCCGGCCGGCTGGTACCTGACCCGGCTTCCCGCTTTCAGCCCGAAGGCGTGCACGGGCCGAGCGAGGTGATCGCCCCGGCCGATTTCCCCTGGCCTGAACCCGCCTGGCCAGGCCGGCCCTGGGAGGAGGCGGTGCTCTACGAACTGCACGTGGGCAGTTTCAGCGCGCAAGGCACCTTTGCCGAGGTGGAACAGCGCCTCGATCATCTGGCCGAACTGGGGATCACCGCTATCGAACTGATGCCGGTGGCCGCCTTTCCCGGCCGTTGCGACTGGGGCTACGACGGCGTCCTCCCCTTTGCTCCCGCCGCAAGCTACGGCCGGCCGGAGGATCTCAAAAGCCTGGTTGCCGCGGCGCATGCCAGAGGCCTCATGGTGTTGCTCGATGTGGTCTACAACCACTTCGGTCCGGAGGGCAATTATCTGCATGGCTATGCCCCGCAGTTTTTCACCGATCGCTACCAGACCCCCTGGGGGGAGGCCATCAACTTCGACGGCCCCGAAAATTACTGGGTTCGCCGGTTTTTTATCGAAAACGCCCTCTACTGGCTCAACGAGTACCATTTCGACGGTCTGCGCCTCGATGCGGTGCACGCCATCCACGACCGAAACAGGCCGGATATCCTAGAGGAAATAGCCTTGGCGGTACGAACCCATTTCCCGCCGCAACGCCACATTCACCTGATTCTGGAAAACGACCGCAACCAGAGCCGCTATCTTGAACGGGACAGCTCCGGCAGCCCGCGCTGCTATACGGCGCAATGGAACGATGATCTGCACCATTCCCTGCATGTTCTCCTCACCGGCGAAAAACACGGCTATTACCGTGACTATGCCGAAGCGCCGAACCGCCATTTAGCCCGCTGCCTGGCAGAGGGGTTTGCCTATCAGGGCGAAGCCTCCCCCTGGCGGGACAACGCTCCCCGGGGCGAGCCAAGCCGCACACTGCCCGCCGCCGCCTTTATCGGTTTTCTGCAAAACCACGATCAGGTCGGCAACCGCGCCCTGGGCGAGCGCCTCAGCCTGCTCGCCGATCCGGAAGCGTTGCGAAGCGCCCTGGCCCTGCTCCTGCTGGCGCCCTCGCCGCCCCTGCTCTTCATGGGCGAGGAATGGGGCAGCCGGCAGCCTTTCCCTTTTTTCTGCGATTTTTCCCCGGACCTTGCCGCACAGGTTGCCGAAGGCAGGCGCCGGGAGTTTGCCGGATTCCCGGAATTCAGCACCCCGGAAAACCGCGCCCGCATCCCGGACCCGGCTGCGGCGGAGACCGTCCTCTCGGCCAGACTCGACTGGCGGGGGCTCGACACGAGCGAAGGCGCCGCCTGGCATGGCTATTATCGCCAACTCCTCCGTCTCCGCCACAGGGAGATCATCCCCAGGATTCCGGCGCTGCAACCCGGAAAAAATCTCTGGCACCCCCTCGGACAAGCCGGCCTTTCGGTGCATTGGCCCCTGCAAACCGGAGAGAGCCTGCTGCTCTTTGCTAATCTCGGCCCGCGGCCGGATGCAGCGCTCAGACTCCCTGAGCTGCCGCCGCTCTTTGCCAGCCATGACTTGCCGGAAAACGAGCAGGAAACCGCGCTGCCGCCCTGGTCGGTCTTCTGGTTTCTTGCTCCGGCCCGGACGAAAGGACTCCGGCCATGATCCCGCCCCTTCCCCTGGCCACCTACCGCCTCCAGTTCAACAGCGGGTTCACCTTTGCCGATGCCGAGCGCATCGTCCCCTATTTGCATGCCTTGGGGATCAGCCACTGTTATGCCTCCCTGCTGCTCAAGGCCCGCAGCGGCAGCAGCCACTGCTATGACATCGTCGATCACAACGCCCTCAACCCGGAGCTGGGCACTGCGGAGGAATTCCGGAGTTTTGTGGAAACCCTGCACGCCCACGACATGGGGCTCATTCTCGACTTCGTGCCCAACCACATGGGGATCGGCGGCAGCGACAACGGCTGGTGGCTCGATGTTCTCGAAAACGGCCCGGCTTCGCCGTATGCCGCCTATTTCGATATCGATTGGCACCCGCAGGCTGCCCGGATTTTTTCCGGCAAGGTGCTGCTGCCCATTCTTGGCGATTATTATGGCAATATTCTAAGCCGCGGAGAAATCGAACTCGCCTTTGCCGCGGAACAGGGAGAGTTTGCCGCGCATTACTATGGGCACCGGCTGCCCATTGATCCGAAAACCTATCCCCAGATCCTCGGCCCGGCCCTTTCCTTTCTCAAGCAACACCATGATGCTGGGACGGAGATTCTTGCCCGCTTGCAGCAACTGCTTGCCGTCTGCCGGCATCTGCCGGGCCGGCAGACGGCAAGCCGGCGCCGTCGGGCTGAACGGCGGGAGCGGCAGGCCGCGGGCAAAGGGGAGCTTGCCCTGCTCGCCCGGGAAAAAACCATCCAGGAGGCCCTGGCCTTCAGCCTGGCTCTCTTCAATGCTCCCAAAGATTCCGGAGAAAAATATGCCCTGCTGCACCGTCTCCTGGAAAAGCAGCCTTACCGGCTCGCCTTCTGGAAGGTGGCAACGGACGAGATCAACTACCGCCGTTTTTTCAACATCAACACCCTGGCCGGCCTTCGCCAGGAGGAGGCCGAGGTCTTTGCCGCAACCCACCGCTTCCTCTTCTCCCTCGTCGAGCAGGGATTCCTTCAGGGCCTGCGCATCGACCATCCGGACGGCCTCTTCAATCCCCAGGCTTATTATGACCGGCTGAGCGCCGAAATCCGGCGCCGCCTGCCGCAGGCCGTGACGCAAGGCAGCCTGCTCCCCTCCTTTTATCTGGTGGCGGAAAAGATCCTCGCCATTTATGAAGGCTTGCCCAAGGAGTGGCCAATCCACGGCACCACGGGCTACGACTTCGCCAGCCTGCTCAATGGCCTGTTCGTAAGCCCGGAAGGGGAAAAGCCCCTCACCCGCGCCTACCAGCTCTGCACCGGCCGGGACAGCGCATATGAAGAGAATCTCTATGCGGCAAAACGACTGATCATCAAGGCGCAGCTTGCCGGAGAACTGGCGGTGCTGGCCAACCTCTTGCGCCAGATCGCCGAGCAGGATTTCCAGAGCCGCGATTTCACCCTCACCGGCCTCAGGGAAGCGCTCACCGAGGTGGTGGCCTGCTTTCCGGTATATCGAACCTATGTGACCCCGGCAAAAGTGAGCGAGGAAGACCGCCGCTATGTGGACTGGGCCGTGGCCGACGCCAAGCAGCGCAATCCCATGACCGACCCGGCCATCTTCGATTTTGTCCGCGACTGCCTCCTGCTGGCAAGGATCTTCAGCAACCGGCGGGGCATGCGGAGCAAGATGGCCCGCTTCGCCATGAAATTTCAACAGTACACGGCGCCGGTCATGGCCAAGGCTCAGGAGGACACACTTTTCTACCGGGATTGCCGTCTGCTCTCCTTGAATGAGGTGGGGGGCGACCCGCGGCGCTTCAGCGTGTCCAGAACAGCCTTTCACCAGGCCAACCAGGCCCGGCGGCAACACTGGCCCCGGGCCATGCTCGCCACCTCGACCCATGACAGCAAACGCAGCGAGGATGTCCGCGCCCGCATCAACCTTCTCAGTGAAATTCCCGACCTCTGGAAACAGCGGGTCAGGCGCTGGCAACGGCACAACCGCCGCCATGCCCGGCGCCTGCGCGGGCATGCGGCGCCAAGCCGCAACGAGGAATACCATCTCTACCAGACCCTGCTGGGCACCTGGCCCATCCCGCATCCGGCGGAACAGGAACTGGCCCGGTATCGGGAGCGGATCACCGCCTATATGCTCAAGGCGGTGCGGGAGGCCAAGGAACATTCCTCCTGGCTCAATCCCGATCCCGACTACGAGGAGGCCCTTGCCTCGTTTGTCACGAGCGTGTTGCGTCCGGGCCGGGACAACCTCTTTCTTGCCGATTTTTCGGAGTTTTGCGAAGGAATCAGCCGCTTCGGCCTGCTCAATTCCCTGTCCCAACTGCTCCTCAAGCTGACATCCCCCGGGGTGCCGGATATCTATCAGGGCAACGAGCTCTGGGATTTCAGCCTGGTTGATCCGGACAACCGGCACCCCGTGGATTTCCTCCAGGCCCAGCATCTGCTCGGCGACCTGGCGGGCATCTTTGCGGAGGAACCCCTGTCAGGACCGGCGCTGGCCTCCCTGCTGGCGACTCTGGCGGATGGGCGGGCCAAGCTCTTTGTCACCAGCCGTACTCTGCATTTTCGCCGCAAGCACCCCGCCCTCTTTGCCGAAGGCGCTTACGAAGGGCTCGCTGTCCACGGCGAAGCCGGGCGCCATCTGTGCGTGCTGGCCCGTTCCCTGGCGGAAGAACAGCTCATTGCCGTGGCGCCCCGTTTTTTTGCCTCGCTCCTCTCCGGCCACGATGCACCTTACTCGGATGTTGCCGAGACGGTGTGGGGACAAACCTGCATCTCCCTGCCGGACAAGGCTGCGGCCGAAAGCTACCGCGACATTTTCACCGGGGAGATGCACCACCCCATCCGCCAGGGCAGCCAGGATGTTCTGCCGGTCTCCGATGTGCTGCGCTTCTTCCCCTTGGCCCTGCTCTACAAGAGCCATTGACAGGGCTCTCCGGATCAAGCCGCCCGCGCAACTATACTTTGCGGGGTTTCAGCGCATTTCTTTGCTTGCCCAAGCTTCCCAAGAAGTCTATAATTGCCTTTTTCGTATCCTTACGGCTGGTTGCGCCTTGTCCGGGCAACCGGGCCTTCTTGTACAACCTGACCCCGGGAGCCGGTCCGTGACCCTGTCCACCACAAAGAAGAAACAGCTGCGCGATGCCGTCGGCACATTCAGCTCCGCTAATATCCTGGTGCTCGGCGACATCATTGTCGATCACTTCATCTGGGGCTCGGTTTCCCGGATCTCCCCGGAGGCGCCGGTGCCGGTGGTGGACGTCACCCACGAAAACCTGCTTCTCGGCGGGGCGGCCAACGTCCTGCACAACATCTACGCCCAGAACAGCCGCGCCTCCCTCTGCGGCCTGATCGGCAACGATGCCATGGGCGACCATCTCCTGGGCCTGCTGGCCGAGATCGGCTCCCCTGCCACCGGCATCGTCCGCACCGGAAACCGCCCCACCACCCTCAAAACCAGGATCGTAGCCCAGCACCAGCAGGTGGTGCGCTTCGACCGGGAAAAAACCGGTGAGCCAAGCCCCGAGAGGCTGGCGGATATCTGCCGCTTCATCGACGACCACCTGGCGAGCTTTGACGCGGTCATCGTTTCCGACTACAACAAGGGCATGATCAACCAGCCCTTGATGGACCATCTGCGCAGCCGGCTCAAAAAACGAGACATCCCGCTGATCATTGACCCAAAGCCCCAGCACCCGGAACGATTTCGCGGCGCCACCATCATCACCCCCAACCTGCACGAGGCCGAGCGCATGGCCGACATGGCCATTAAAAACGAGAAGGATCTTGAAAGCGCAGCCCATCTCATGCAGAAAAAACTGGCCAGCGACGCGGTCCTCATCACCCGGGGCGAGGCGGGCATGGCCCTGTACGAAAAGGGCCAGCCCCTGTTCACCATCCCCACCATGGCCAAGGAGGTGTACGATGTCACCGGCGCAGGGGACACCGTGATCGCCACCCTGGCCCTGGGTTTGGCCGTGGGTCTTTCCGCCGCGGACGCCGCCACCATCGCCAATTTCGCCGCAGGCATCGTCGTTGGCAAGGTGGGCACGGCCACCGCCTCCACCGCCGAACTGCTTGAGGCCATCGGATGAAAAGACCGTTGAGCATGACCGGCTACGGACGGGGCGAAGCGACCGGGGCCAAAAACTGGACCGTGGAAGTCCGCTCGGTGAACCACAAGTTCCTTGACCTGAGCATTAAGATCCCCCGCAAGTATCTCGGCCTGGAAGAGCGGATCAAAAAAGAGATCGGGAATTACTACAGCCGGGGCCATGTGGATATCTACGTCAACCCCGGCGTGGAAGCCGGCGACAACATCCGGTTGGCACCCAACCTGCCCCTGGCCCGCAACTATTACCAGTGCCTGGAGGCGATCCGCCAGGATCTCTCGCTGCCCGACACCCCGACCCTGGCCATGATCCAGAACTACAAGGAGATCATCGTTGCCCACGAGGAGGAGGAAGACCTGGACGCTGTCTGGCCGCAGGTCTCCGAGGCCCTGAGCCAGGCGCTGACCATGGCGCATGGTATGCGGGAGCAGGAAGGCGCGGCACTCAAGGCCGAACTCAGCCAGCGCTTGCAGGAATTTGCAAAAACCGTGGAAACCATTGCCCAGGATGTCCCCGGTATTGTCCAGCGCAGAACCGAGAAGCTCAAGGAACGGCTGGCCGTTCTCCTGCAAGGGGTTGACCTCGACCCCCTCCGCTTGGCCCAAGAGGTGGCGATGATGGCCGACAAGGGTGATGTCACCGAGGAGGTGGTGCGCCTGAGAAGCCACATCAGCCAGTTTTCCGGCTTTCTTGCCGCGGACGAGCCCGTGGGCCGCAGGCTTGATTTTCTCCTCCAGGAATTCCTCCGGGAGATCAACACCCTGGCCTCGAAGATCAGTGACGCCCCCACCGCCCACCTCACCGTGGAGTTGAAAACCGAGGTGGAAAAACTCCGCGAACAGATTCAGAACATCGAATAGGGAAGAGCATGTCAGACCAGAGAATGATCAACGTGGGATTCGGCAACGCCGTGCTTGCCAGCAGGGTGCTGGCGGTGGTAAACCCCAAATCCTCGCCCATGAAGAAGCTGCGGGAAGAGGCCAAGGAGCAGCGGCGGCTCATCGATGTCACCGAAGGCCGCCGGACCCGCTCCATCATCATCCTGGACAGCAACCATGTCTTGCTCTCCTCGGTGCAGCCGGAAACCATCACCCTGCGCTTCATGGCCTCCTACGACCGGCGCGATGAAGAGCAGCCGGAAAAGGCCGACAAATGAGCCGGGGCAATCTCTTTATCATCTCCGCGCCCTCCGGGGCGGGCAAGTCCACCATCCTGAAAAAATTGCTGGCAGCGGTGGACAACCTGGCCTTTTCCGTGTCGCACACCACCCGGGCGCCGCGGCCCGGAGAGAGCAACGGCCGGGAGTACCATTTTGTCGATCGGGCCACCTTTGAAGGGATGCGCGAAGAACAGGCATTCCTCGAATGGGCCGAGGTACACGGCAATTTCTACGGCACCAGCCGGGCGGACATCGAGACCCAGCAGGCGCAAGGGCTTGACGTGTTTCTCGACATTGATGTCCAGGGCGCACACCAACTCCAGGAACAGCGGCTCCCAGGAGTCGTCTTCCTCTTCATCGCGCCGCCCTCCTTGGTCGAGCTGGAAAAACGGTTGCGGGGGAGGGGCACCGATCCCGAGGAAACCGTGCAGCTGCGGTTGAGCAATGCCCGCCGCGAGATGGAGGATGCCGGTCGCTACGACTATCTGGTGATCAACGACCAATTGGATGAGGCGGTGGAGGTTCTGCGCGCCGTGGTCATCGCAGAACGCTGCAAGGCAAGGCGCAGCCCGAACGGCCGGCCCATCGACCTCGTTGCCTTGGGCTTTGCCCCACAATAACCCCGAACATCCCAGGAGGCCCCATGAACAACCAGTCGGACAACGACGACATCCTCTGGGGCATCCATCCCATCCTTGAGATGCTGCGGCTCCAGCCCAAAAAGGTGCGGGAGGTCGTGATCCAGCAGGGCAAGGGCGGCCCTAAGATTCAGGAGATCATCGCCCTGGCCCAGGAACAGGGGGTCAAGGTCCGCTTCCTGCCAAGCCAGCGCTTCCCCAGCTCCCCGGACAAGACCCACCAGGGGGTGCTGGCAAAGATAGCGCCCATCGCCACCTGCAGCCTGCACGAACTGCTGAAAAAAGCCGGTGAATCGGAGCAGCCCCTCATCGTGGCGCTGGACTCCATCCAAGACCCGCACAATCTCGGGGCCATCATCCGCACTGCCGCCGCAGCCGGGGCAACCGGCATCATCCTGCCCAAGGACCGTTCGGCCCCGCTCAACGCCGCCGCGGCCAAATCCGCAGCCGGGGCCATGGCCCATCTCAAGCTCTGCCTGGTCACCAATCTGGTCACCAGCCTGCAAGCCGTTAAGGAAAAAAGTTTTTGGGTATATGGAGCGGCGGGCGAGGCCAAACGCACCGTGTACGAAACCAGATTCTCAGGCCCCGTCTGCCTGGTGATCGGCGGCGAGGACAAGGGCATGCGCCCCCTGGTTCGCGAGCAGTGCGACGAGCTGGTCTCCATCCCCATGGCCGGCAGCCTCAACTCCCTCAACGCCTCGGTGGCCGCTGGGGTCATCCTGTTCGAGGTCGTCCGCCAGCGGCAGTAAGGCGGTGGCTCTACAATTTCGCCTGCGGATTGCAGAGGTCAATGCCACACATTGGCTCTTGCCAAAACCGCACCCCGATCTATTTTGCCTGCCCTTTGCCGAACAGATCGGCAAAGGTGCCCATGGGCTTGGCGTCCTTCTTCTTTTCCGCGATGTACTGACGGAAATCGTCCCGGTTTTCGCCCTCGCCCGTTGCTTTGTCCTTTTTGCCGCCCGGCTTGCCGGCCTCAGTTCCCTCAGCCTTGGCAGGCAGGGGCAGAGAGAGGGATAACCGTTTTTTCTCGGTGTCCACGCTGTCGATCTTCACCTCCAGGGCATCGCCCACCTGAACGACCTCGCGCGGATGGCTGATGCGCCGCCCGGCACCCAGCTTGGAGATATGCACCAGGCCGTCGATGCCCGGGGCAAGCGAAACAAAGGCGCCGAATTCCGTGAGGCGGACCACCTTGCCGGTGACGACGCTGCCCTCGGGGAACATCCCGCCGATCCCCTCCCAGGGGTTGGGCAGGGAATCCTTGAGGCTGAAGGAGTAGCGATCCTTGTCCCACTCGAGCTTGAGCACGGTGACCGTCACTTCCTGACCCACACTGATCCGCTCATGGATATCCTCGATCCGCCCCCAGGCGATCTCGGAAACCGGGATCAATCCCTCGATGCCGCCGATATCGACAAAGGCGCCGAAATCGCGGATGGAGGTGATCACCCCCTTGACGGTCTGGCCCACGGCCAGGGATTCCTGCAAGGCCTCCTTCTGCTGGGCCCTTTCCTCCTCAAGCAGGGCCCGCCGGGAAACCACGATGTTCTTGCCGTGCTCGCCGAATTTGGTGATCCGGAAGGCAAATTTCTTGCCGATGTATTCTTCGGCGTTTTCGATCCGGCGCATCTCCATCTGGGAAAAGGGGCAAAAGGCCCGGACGCTGCCGGAAAAGCGCACCTCAAAGCCGCCCTTGGTCTCGCCGGTCACGGTGCCCTCAACCGGGATGCCGTTTTGACACGCCTCGTCAAGATGGCCGGCCACCGCGCCTCCGCTCACCTTGGCGGTGAACAGACGCTCGTTGTTCTTCTCGGACAGGAAATAGACCTGCACCCGGTCGCCTTCGGACACGTTGAGGTTGCCCTCTGCATCGGTGAACTCGTTTTTGGCCACCGCGCCTTCGCTCTTGGCGCCGAGATCGAGGAAGATCCACTCCTTGGCAATGCGCACCACGGTGGCCTCAATCTTCTGACCGGGCCGCAACCGATCTTTTTTACTGGTCGTGGTCTCCTGAAACATCTCGGCAAAGCTTTTATCATCATCGGTCATTGTCGTCACCCTTACCAACACGTTGTTTTTATAAGTATTCGCCACGAGACCCACGAAAGAACACGAAATGTTTAAACTGCGCAACTGCTTGATCTCGCTTGGTATTTTTTACTATTTTTTCGTGCCCTTTCGTGGGTTTCGTGGGTTTCGTGGCTAATAAACTTCAATGGCGGAGCCGATCTCTACCCGTTCCACCTCTTTGGTTTCGCACTGCAGAATGCAGAACCCCGGCTGACCGTCCTTGCCCAGCAGCTCTCCGGGATTTATCAGCAGACACTCGCCGACCTTTTCCACCTGATAGCGGTGGTTATGGCCGCAGCACACCACGTCGAACATGCCCTGGCAGGCAATACCTCGGGCCATCTGCGGATAATGGGTAAAGGCAAGTTTAAGCCCCCCGGCTTCCACCGCGCCCAGGATGCCGTGGTGGCTGATGGTGGGAAAGCGCAGCCCGCATGACTGGGAGATGACATGCTGGTCGCCGATGTTGTTGCCGTAGATCAGATGCACCGCCCCGCTGAAGCGGGCAAGTTCGTCGAGCATGAACGGAGAGATCAGGTCGCCGCAGTGGATGATCATGCTCACGCTGTAGGCGTTGCAGTACTTCACCGCAGCCCGCAGGTTGAGGATGTGGTCGTGGGTATCGGAGATGATCGCGATCCTCATGGCTTTTCCCCGAGGATCCCGGCAAGCGCGGCGAGACACCGCGCGTTGCGGCCGGGCTCTTGCAGCGAGACCCGGAAATAGTGATCATCCAGCCCGGTGAAGTTGCTACAATCCCGGATCATGATGCGCTGGGCGAGCATCCCCTCCCGCAATTGGGCTGCGGTCAGCGATCCGGTCAATTGGCAGAGGATAAAATTCGCCGAGCCGGGGATTATCCGCACCCCGGGCAGAGCTGCGAGCCGAGCGACAAAACCAGGCCGGGTCCGCGCAAGAAAGTCGCGCACCGACCGGACATATCCGTCACCATGCTCCAGCAAATACTCCCCTGCCACCTGGGCCATGCGGTTCACGCCCCAGGGCTTGCGCCGCGCGGCAAAGCGGGCCATCTTCTCCTCGCCGGCCACAAGAAAGCCGAGGCGCAGCCCGGGGATGCCGTAAATCTTCGAGGAAGAGCAGAGCAGCAACAGGTTGGCAGGCAGGGGAAACCCGGCAAGGGTTGGCTCATCCACAAAAGGCAGATAGGATTCATCGATGAGAAATTCCGTGGCAGGATGGGCAAGGATGAAATCGAGCAGCACCCGGCTTGCCACCACCCTGCCGGTGGGGTTGTTGGGATTGCAGAGAAACACCAGCTCGCCCCCGGTCAGGCAACCGGACAGACGGTTGAAATCAAGGGCGAAATCCTCCTCTGGTTTGAGAAAAAAGAACTCAATCCCAAGCCCGGCCCAGTCGCCAGCCGTCTGGTAATCGCCATAGGTGGGGGCAACCACCAGGGCGCGCTTGTTCCGGACGCCGGCAGGAACCGCGTAGATAAATTCGGTGGTGCCGTTGCCCGCCAGAACCTGTCGAGGGTCGCAGCCGTATTTCCGGGCAAAGAGCCTGACCAGGGTCTCGCTGCCGCTCTCCGGCAGAAAGCTGATCTCCGGCAACTTGTCAATCAGCGCTTCCCGCAGTCCTCTGGGCATGCCCAACGGGGTGAGGTTGCTGCTCAGATCGATGAGCTCATCAACCCCGCAGCCCAGCCGCTTGGCCATGGAAAGGATATCCCCGCCGTGGGCGCCCTGGGCGCTGATCACACTCGTCTCCATTTTCAACCCTTGAGCCGCAAAGGCAGGCCGGCAGCGACGAATACCACCTGCTCGCAGGCCTGGGCCATCTGCTGATTGGTCCAGCCGGCCAGGTCGCGAAAGCGGCGGCCCAGGGACGATTCCGGCACGATGCCTAAGCCGACCTCGTTGGCAACCAGGACCACCGAGGTGTCGAGACTGGCCACGGTTTTGCACAACCGGGCGACCTCCCCCTGGATCTTTTCGTCGCTGAAATCCTGCATCATCATGTTGGTAAGCCACATGGTCAGACAATCCACCAAAAACACCTCGGAGCCGGTCTGGTTTTTGTCAAGCACCCCGGCCAGATCCATCGGCTCTTCCACGGTCAGCCAGCCGATGCCCCGGCTCTGCCGGTGCAGGGCGATGCGCTGGTCCATCTCCGCGTCGTTCCGGGATTCCAGGGTGGCGACAAAGACCTTGTCCGAAAAATTTTGGGCAACCCATTGCTCGGCGTAGCGGCTTTTGCCGCTGCGGCACCCGCCGATCACCAGTTTTTTCACGGGGAGCTGGACGATCCTGAGTGTGTTCATCATACACCGTTTCCTGCGGCAGTGGCGTGCACCGCCAGGGCAAGGTACCTTGTTCCCTGGGCAAAGAGCAACCGTTTTGCCGCAAGCTCCTCAAGAAAAGTTGCCAACTGCGCCGTGTTGAGCTTGGGAAACAGACCGGTAAGCGCAGCGAACTCGACCACTGTGTCGCAGGCAAGATAGATGGCCCGGGAAGTACCGCGCAACCGGTGATGCAGGGTCGGCCGGCCGGGCAGCTCCTGGCGGATGATGAGCAGATTGCCCGCATCCCGGTAGGAAAGCGGCGGCACCAGATGGGCAGGGCTGCGCCGCGCCGCATGAAACCGTTGCCAGTCCCGGATTTTTCTGACCACCGGCTGCCAGAGCCTCCGCTGGTGCGCCCTGTCCCCGCGATAGTCGTTGAGCAGCAGGGTCAGGCCCGGCAAGATGCGCGGCGGAAAGAGCTTGCGATTGTGGGGATGCTGAACAATGGCGCGGATGCCGTAATCTTGGGGATTTTCAGCCACCCAAGAGCCATGGCCGAGGAAAAAAGCCGCACCGGTCAGGGGGGTAAAGGGCAGAACAAAATCCAGATTGACCAGGGTTTCCTGCACCTCCTCCTCGGTGGATCCGGGAAAACCGGTGATCAGGTTCCCGTCCAGCCGGATACCCAGGGCAACACTCTCCTTCATCAGGGCCAGGTTCTCCATGACCGTGGCCCCCTTGCGCATCCTTTCAAGAAGACTTTGGCTAAGAGCCTCGATCCCTGCCTGCACCGCCACCAGCCCGCCCTGCCGGTATCCCTTGAGGGTTTCCCCCCGCTGGTTGACCCGGAGTTCGGCAAAAAAGCGGAAATCCCGTGTGCCGGAGGCCATCTTGGCAAAAAAGTCCGGGGCCTCCCTGCCGGGCAACACATTATCCGTAAAGCTGAAATCAAGACAGCCATGCCGCTGGGAAAGGGTCAGCACCTCTCGCTCCATCTGTTCCGCACTCTTGCCCCGATAGCCGTGCCATTGGAGGTTGAGATTGCAGAAGGTGCATTTTCCCCACCAGCAGCCCCGGGAAAATTCCACCGGCAACTCCGGCACGAAGGGATCCCCGGAAAACTCTTGGCGCAGGTCAAGAAAATAATCATCGTAATTCGGGGTCGGCAACTCGGAAAGATTTTTGAACTGGCAGCCGGTGAAGGCCTCTTCGTGTGTCTGGCGATTCCGAGCCAAGACCTGAGGCGCCAAGGCGGTTTGGCGCCCGGCCAGCACCTGGCAGAGGTTGGCAAGCACCAGCTCTCCCTCGCCGTGCACCACGTAATCGAGCCAGGGAAAAGATTCCAGCAGGGAACTGCCCATTTCCGCCACGCAGGAAGAGCCGCCAAAAACGATGGGCAGTTGCGGCTGCAACGCCTTGAGCTGCTTGGCCGCCAGCAGGGAGGGCAACAATTGATTAAAGCAGACGGAAAAGCCCACCAGATGAAACTGTCCCCAGCTCTGCCGGGCAAGCCACTGGCGCAGATGGACATCCACCTTGTGCCAGAGACTCTCTATATCATGGTCGCCCGCAGCCTTGCACTTCTTGAGCCTTTGCGCAAGAAACCCCTGCAAGCCCCCGCGCTGTTCCGGAAAAAGCAGCCCGGCGTAAAGCCCCTCGCACAGCCAGACATCCTGGGAAACCTCCCGGTAGAGATCAAGGCCAAGGGACTTGGCCAACCCCAGATACGGATGCAGACAGCGCACCTGCACATCCGGCTCGACCTGGGCCAGATACCCCTTGAGCGCGCCCAACTGAACAGAGGGCCGGTTGAACAACGCCCAAGGCATGGCGATCAACCCCAGGCGAAACGGGAGATGCGACTGGTTTGTGTTCTCAACCATTCTTGCTGCTCATGGTGTTAGAGGCAAAAATCACGCCCCACGGAATAAAAACCGTTCGGCAGTGGTGCAGATGCGCGTGTCAATTGTCGGCAGCAGTGCCGACCAAGAGGCTTGCGAAGTGTGCTATTGCACGCGAGCAGGCCGATGACAGCTAAGCGAGCCCAGCGAGACTGCGAAGCAGATGTGGTGCTGCCGAACGTTTTTTTTTATTGCTCGATGATTTCCGTGCCCAGCGGCGGGGTGAAGACAAAAGTCTCCGGCGGCACCGGTTCGTTCCGTCTGATATTGGAAAAAGCCAGATCGGTTATGCTGCCGAAATGATCGACAATCTCAAGCCGGCGCACCATAAAATTGTCGTCGATCCAGACATGGAGGTAATCCACCTGCGGATGCGCGGTCTTCGGCACGAGCTTGATCGCCTTCAGGCTCGCATCCCCCTGCCTTTCCGGCGGCAGTACCTTGAAATCACGGACTATATTGCCGGTGCCGACAAAAAAGGCATAGGTGACGTCGGAGTTGATATATTGCGAAACCGGCTGCTCGATCATCTGGGCGGAATCGGCAAGATACATGGAGACCTTCTTGCCGTCGCTGATCAAAACCTGCTTGTCCGGCGTCTGGTAATCCCAGCGAATGCGGCCTGGCTTGAAAATCACCACCTTTCCCGCGCCCAGCCGCTTGCGGGTGCTCATGGGCACCGAGGTGGACTGCTTGAAATCGGCGGTCATGGTCTTGGTCTCTTCATAGCGTGCCTGGAGCTTTTGCGCCAGTTCAAGGGGTGTCGGGGCGGCACACTGTCCGGACCCTGGGAAAAACGCCAGGAACATGCCGGCAACCACCAGGGGGAGCAAGGGCTTCAGACAAAAAACAATGCGGTTCATGACAAATGACTCCTGTTGGCCAGCACGGCATAAGGAGCCGTAAAGAAATAAACAAAAAACATAAGTGTTTCCTTAACGGCTCCTAAAAAATATCCGAGGTAACCCTTTCCAGGTTAATGGGGCGGCCAAAGACCTTGCGGGCGATATCCACGGCCGCGTCGGTTACGTCGGAAACATAATAATGGCTTTCCCCGTTGCGGTCGATCTGCTGCTCGATGGCCGGATTGTTTTTGAGAAAAAGGGCCACGCTTTCCGCCACCACCTCCGAGGAATCGATGATCGCCACCCGCTTGCCGATGCGCGGCTGGATCAGATCCTTCAGCAGCGGATAATGGGTGCAGCCCAGAACAAAGGTGTCCACCTGCCTCAACCGCAACGGCTGGAGATAACGGCGGAGGATCATCTTGGTTTCCTTTTTGTTCAGCCAGCCCTCCTCAACCAGGGGAACCAGTAGTGGGCAGGCCTGGGAATAAACGGTGTATCCCGGCTGCTCGGCCAGGATCTTTTTTTCATACACCCCGCTCTTGATGGTGGCCCGGGTGCCGATCACCCCGATGCGGCCGGAACGGCTCGTGGCCGCGGCCTTGCTCACCGCCGGGGTGATGACCTCGAAGATGGGCACGGGAAACTCCTGCTGGAGGATCTCGGAGGCAACACTGGCCGCGGTATTGCAGGCGATAATGATGATCTTCGCCCCCTGGCCGAGAAGAAACTCCGTATTCTGCCGGGCATAGGCGATAATGGTTTCCGGGCTCTTGGAACCATAGGGGGTTCGGGCCAGGTCGCCGAAATAGGCAATGCGGTATTGCGGCAGAAGCTGCTCCACAGCCTTGGCCACCGTCATCCCGCCCACGCCCGAATCAAAAATACCGATCATGCTCGTCTCACACAAAAAAAAAGGAATAGGTGGATTATACACCACCCATGACACGATGTAAAAAATACCGGGACTATGCTGCGTATTCGGGAAAAAGTCAACAGCCATCCCTGCCATGGGGCAACACTCCGGGCCGAAGAGAGAAATGATTGCCATGACAAAAAAGGAGGGCCTCCGACCCGCAGGTCGGAGGCCCTCCTGAAAGGACCAGATGGGACACCCTGGTTGTGGGCTATTTTTTCTAGGCCGTCTTCTTGGCCTGGCCGGTTTTCTTGCGTTTGGCAATGGCCTTACGCAAATTCTCCGGCAGCCCCCGGTCCTTACCGGCTTTCTTGCGCCGTTCGGAAAGGGCCTTTGCGCAGAGCGGCTGCCGCAGAGGAAAACCCCACTTTTCACGGTACTCCCTGCCGGTCAGGCCATGGGAGCGCAAATGTTTTGGCGACAGCATCTTGAATTCCTGCCCGCATTCCAGGCAGACTATCTTATTTTTCTGAATGGATTTTTCAGGGGTCATGCCTGGAACACTGAGCGCCACGGCAGATCCGTCCGGAATACCAGCCTGCAGTTTTGCTTCACCTGCCTGCAACACCTGCAACGCATTAAACGTAGATTGCAAGGCCAGGGTTATCTCCTCTGTATTCATAGCCTTTGAAGCACATTGCGACTGAACCAGATCCGCCGCCATTTCCACGAGTGATTTCCCCATCTTTATATCCTCCACAATTTGACATTACGAGTGAATTTCACACAGAATAATACGTATCGCAAAACAAATAGCAAAGCAAGTTTTTTTAAGCAAACACTCACTCGTCACAAATACAGCCCCGTAAACTTGTCCACCATTGCAGAACATTTTTTTACCCGAATGGCCTGCATCATCATCCAAAAAGAAACAAGACAAAAAAAAGCACCTGCATCCACATTCGGCACAGGTGCTGCATCTCTCATGTGTTCCGGGCCACGGTCCATCGCCATGTTTCCGGATAGAACAAACCGGGCGTTATGTATCCCGCCGGTCGATCAGGTAGTTGCTGCCATCCATTTTTTTCACGCAATGCTTAAGCTGCGAAGCAATAGAAGAAACCTCGCCGTAATGGGTGTATCTGCCGCCGCCGGTGGTCACCGCGGCAATGGAAAGGCTCAAAAGCCCGAAGCGGGTCTCGCGGTCCTGGCGATCGCGCCCGACAAACTCGCCAACGGCAATGTCTTCGGCGCTCAAGAACATGTTCCGCACCAGATCGAAGTTGAGCAGAATCTTCTTGCAGACCGCTTCCACCATCTCTTCCCGGACGATGAACACAAAATCATCTCCGCCTATGTGCCCGACAAAACTGCCTTTCCTGGCCAGCTCATCCACAACGTTGACCATGACCCGCGCCACCATGAGGATCACCTCATCCCCCCGGGAAAAGCCGTACCGGTCGTTATAGGGCTTGAAGTTGTCGATATCCACATAGCAGACCGCGTACCCGTCCGGCTCCCCGAGCACCCGCTGAATGGCGCGGATAATCGAGGTGTTACCGGGAAGCCGACTGAGGGGATTATTATCAAAGGCCCGGATCATGCGCGATTCGGCAAGGCGGATCCGGGTAAGCAGAACTTCGGGGGTAAAAGGCCTGGTGATGATATCATCCACCGGATAGTTGTCCCAGTCCAATTCCACCTGAAGCTGGCTTTCGTCGACAACCAGAAAGATGGGAATGTTGGCCTTTTGCAGACAAGCCTTCACGGCCCGGATCAATTCGACATCGCCGTTTTTGCCGGAAAACCCTTTTTCCGTCACCAGCAGATCCGGGGGATCTTCCAGAACCTGCGCCAGGGCATCATGCAGACTGGCGCAATGCTTCATGGTGTAGCCCTTGGCGTCAAGGAGCAGCCGGCATTCCGGCATGATCAGCGATTCGCTGCCGGCAATCAGGATACGGGACATTTTCGCCGCGCCTTGGGCTGGAAGAGAAGAAGAGGGGAAATCCTCATGCCGCGCCTTCCCTGCCGGTCTGGATATCGAGACTGAATCCCTTGACGTCCCAGAGCTTTTCCTCCACCTCCCGCAGCAGCGGATCAATATCCGCCGGGGCAAGGCCGAGCAGTTTCCAGGCCTTATTGTTCAGCGGGGGCACCCAGATATCCCCGGCATGGCCGTAGCCAAGCCCCCGGATCATAATATTGGCGAAATGAACAATGGCGCTGGCCTGCTGTTCCTCCTTGGCAAGGTGAGGATCATGATGGCAGGCGATGGGCTCGACCAGTTTGTTGGGCAGATTCCAGCTCTTGGCAAGCCAACTTCCCACCTCGGAATGATCAAGGCCCAAAATCTCCCTTTCCGCCTCAAGTCTCGAAATCTTTTTCTTCTGGGACAGCACCGTGATTTTTTCGTATTCCCGGGGCAACTCCATCTTGATGGCAACCTTGCCTATATCATGGATAAGCCCGGCGGTGCTGATCTCTTCCGGATCCTTCACCCCCAGATGCCGGGCCAAGACATTGCAGACCACGGCGCAGCCCAGGGAATGCTCCCACAACTCCACATCCTGCGCCTCCATGACCTCAAAGATGGAGGCGCTGATGATCAAGCTCTTGATAACATTGAACCCCAGCAGGATGATGGCGCTGTTCAGGGAACTGATCCGCTGCGGAAAGCCGTAAAACGCCGAGTTCACCAGCTTGAGCAGCTTGCTGGCCAGGATGTGATCCTTACTGATCACCCTGCCCATCTGTTCCGTGGTCGTATCCGGATTCTCCGCCATCTTGCCCAGCTTGGCAACAATCCCGGGCAGGGTCGGCAGATTTTTTATCTCCCGCAGCACTTTTTTGAACTGGGCACGTTTTTGCTCATCCATCATAAACCGCCATTCGGAATGTGTACCATTGCACCCTCGCACACGGCATCAAGGGCCGTAACGACAGGGAAAAGAATATCTGATTACCACTAATCTTCAGCCAGTTCTTTAACGTCATTCCCGCGCAGGCGGGAATCCAGAGGGATTAGCCAGATGGCCTGGATTCCCGCCTGCGCGGGAATGACTTGGTTGTGCCAGGCGAACAAATAAAAAAATCGTTACATATCAACATGTTGCCCTGCCAGGCTTGAATACTGGCTGAAGTTCGATGGTAATCAGAAAAAAATATGCCGGTTATTTCGCGGCCGCCTCTGTACTCCGCGCGGCTGCCAGCTTTGCCTGAATCCGCTTCTTGAGGTACATGAGCGGGGCGATGTCTTCAACCCGCTGAAAACGCGCATCGATTTCGCGCAATTCTTCCTGCAGGGTTTTTTCTCCCTCCAGGATCACGGGATGCCCTTCCACGGTCACGTCAACGATGTCCATGCCGATCAGGCGCTCGATCAAGGCCGGGGTCAAAGCCGTTCCCGCCCCGCAGAGCACCATCCCCTCGGGGTTAAGAATTTCCTTGGCCAGGATCATGCCCGGACCGGCCTGGGCTATCAGTATTCTCTGCACGCCTGTCCCTCTTCGTTTTTTTTCCGGGACACGCCCAACACCGCGGCCCGCCGGGAGATCCGTTGCTAGACATTGACAGATCAGACAACCAGCATTAAATTATACCCCATTTCCGAGAAGGGACATATCGGAAAGTATAGCAGATTCCACAGATGTTTCGCTGGAAACAATAACCCCTTGTTTCCAGTACTTTTTTTTAACATAATTACCGTACTGGACTCAAAACGGAGGGACCAGAAATGCCTATCTATGAATACCAGTGTGAGGCCTGCCAGGATGTGATCGAGGCGCAGCAGAGCCTGACCGACAAACCGCTGACCACCTGCCCCGCCTGCACGGGCAGCCTCAAAAAACTTATTTCCCGAAGCTCCTTTCAATTAAAAGGCGGCGGCTGGTACTCCGACGGCTACAGCGGCAACAGCGCAAGCGCTTCCTGCCCGGCGGCAAGCGGTGACGCAGCCCCGGCCTGCGCGGCCAAGGAAAGCTGCGCCTGCAAGTGCGGCTGATCTCACCTGCGGGGATGCCTGGCAATCAAGGCCATGGCGTCCCCGTAGCTGTAAAACCGGTACCCCTTCTCCACCGCCTCCCTGTACGCCGCAAGAATCTTCTCCCGTCCCGCCAGGGCGCTGACCAGAAACAACAGGGATGACTGCGGCAGATGGAAGTTGGTGATCAGGTTGTCCACCACCCTGAATGCATAGCCGGGATAGATATACAGGTCGCAAAAACCACTGCGGGCAACGACCTGGCCCGTCTCCCGGGCGGCAAACTCCAGGGCCCGCACCGAGGTGGTGCCCACCGCCCAGACCCTCCCCCCTGTTGCCTTTGTTTCATTGACCAGCGCGGATGCTTCCTCGGAAACCATGAGATATTCGGCATGGATCGCATGCTCCCGGATATCCTCGACCCGCACCGGAGCAAAGGTCCCGTAGCCGACATGCAGGGTGACCTGGGCAAGGCGAACCCCGTGCGCCTGAATCCTTGCCAAAAGCTCAGGGGTAAAATGGAGCCCGGCCGTCGGTGCAGCCACTGCCCCGGGACTTTCGGCATACACCGTCTGATAGCGCTGCCGGTCTTCCTCGCTCTGCCCTTCTTCCCTTCGGATATAGGGCGGCAGAGGCATCTGCCCATGCGCTTCAAGAAGCCCGGCCAGATCTCCGCGAAAATGCAAGGCAACCCGCACCTTGCCGCCTGGAAGCAGCTCCCGCACCGTGCCGAACAGATTCTCGGAAAAAAGCAGGCGGCCTCCCGGCTGCGGCCGCTTGGCGCTTTTCACCAGCCCCACAACTTCGGCCTGCTGCCAGCCATTTGCATCTCCGTTGACACCTGGCTCCGGCACCGGATATTCCAGGATCAACAGCTCCGCCATGCCTCCGGTCTCCTTCCTGCCCAGCAGACGGGCCGGAAAAACCCGGGTGTTGTTGACCACCAGAAGATCCCCTGGCGCAAGATAGTCGCAGATATCGGTAAATTGCCGATCCCTGGTCTCTGAGTCCAGGCAATCCACCACCAGCAGCCGGGAAGAATCACGGCAGGCCAGGGGATGCTGGGCGATGTTTTCCTCGGGCAGGACGAAGTGGTAGGAGGCAAGAAAAAAATCAGCGTTGCTGGTCATGGATTCCATTTGCGTTTACGGGCACGGGAAGAAGAGAACACCGGGAGCGCCGCTCCTGTCAGGGGATAAGCTCGGTGCGCTGCGTGATATAGCAGAGCAGCAGGCCGACCCCCAGGACAAACAGCCCCGTGGCCCGCAAGGCTCCGGCGTCCATCTGGCCTATCCGGGCAAGCCACCGCTGCATGGCCTCGGGAAAGAGGACATAGGGAATCGCTTCCAGAACAAAGAGCAGGCCAAGTACGGTGACAAGAAGTTTCATGGCCGCACCCTACCAGTTGACCACCGTTTTTTCAAGATCAGGATAATCAACGTATTGCATCAAAAAATCCAGCTTACAAATAGTATCTAACGGTGACACTATATTAATGTGAACAGCAAACACCGCAAAACCCTGGAAGCCGTCTTTGCCGATCCTGTTCGGGAAAATATCCCCCGAGAGGACGTCGAGGCGCTCCTTGTGGCCATGGGGGGCTGAGCGCTACGATGGAAATGGCCCGCGGGTTCGGCTTCTGTTCAACGGGGCGAGAGCCACCTTTCACCGCCCGCATCCACAAAAGGAAACAAACCGGGGCGCGGTGGGATCTGTATGGTGGCGGGCTCCCTTTTTGTTGGTTGTTCTTGTTCGATTACCTCATTTGTTGGCCTTGTACGACGCATTTCGGATAGCGATAGCGGTCTTGGGGAGGGGTCTGGTTGTTGTACATGAAGCAGACGCCCTTCACTCGCACGCTCTTGTCATTGAGGAGCGTGTAGCGGCAAGCGTTCATCAGGTCCGGATGCGATAAGGGCTGGTTCGGGTTGCTGTTCCGGTAGCAAAACCAATCGCCTCTCTCGGGGAAGAATTTGCCGCCATCGTAATTGCCGCCCATACTGGAGCGGCAATAGTTGTGCACAAATCTGTCAGGGGTATAGAAGCGAAGATCGTCGGTGATGGCGTCGCAACTCATTTTCTGAATCCCTCGCGCCTCGCAATCGGCATAGGTCGTGAACAAAAGGCCGACGGTGAGGGCGACAAGTGCTGTAAGATTCTTCATGTGTTCCTCCTTTGTTTCACTCGGTTGTCTTTGCGGAAAGTTCTTTTTTTTGGGCTACCGCACTTGGGCTTCAGATGGGAGTTCCGGGGACATCCATGATAAGTAAAGTCAAGGGGAAAACGGAGATTTCCCGCAACCCTCGCGGAGTACTCCGGCGGCTTTATCTACCTCACGAACCCTTCAACCTTTCCGACCTTTTT